>Ga0114930_10000921_pt1 | contig 29719 bp, 28 predicted proteins | sample AnhtaG_FD_87300 | JGI IMG/M metagenome (GOLD analysis project Ga0114930, IMG submission 87300) | Deep subsurface microbial communities from Anholt, Denmark to uncover new lineages of life (NeLLi) - Anholt_01485 metaG | ecosystem: Environmental > Aquatic > Marine > Oceanic > Sediment | place... | reverse complement strand
TCCTTTAATGCTAGTACCTCCTTTCAATGGTGATGATGAAGTGTGGCATAATTTTATCGAATATGAGGGTTTAAAACCACAGAAACGAAATGAATTGGAAAATATTATACGAATAGGTGATAGGGAGCAAGCATCACCTTCATATAGAAATAATATGGTACGATCCGCAAAAAGTGAATATGCCCAGATACTTGAAAGAGATAAATTGGTTAAATTCGATAATGATTTTTTAAATAAGTGGCATTGGATATTAAATGTTTCTACATCAACGGAAATCCTAAAAACCAATAAAGAAAATGCGAACTTTGAAAAAAACATTAATATCGTAAAAGAGAATGTACTTATTTCTTAAGGTATTATTCCACAATCATAGAATATTATTTGAACATTTCCATAAAAGCTCCAAGTCGAGTTTTTACTTGCTCGACATTTTCACCTATTTTATTAAATGTAATCGCGGTCGTTGGTATTTCAAGCTCGCGTCTTACTTTCTCTCTTAACATAGTATAGCAATTTGAAATGGAATGGCATCCAAATAATTGAAAAAAAACCATTCCATCAACATTTAAATTCCTTGCCATCCTCAAATAAGAGTCAGTTAACTTATCGTTATCACAACCTATCCCAGTTTCCGTAGCGTTCATGAGGAAACGGGCGTATTCCTCTGCGGGATTTGAATGATTTGATGTTGGGATTTCTTCTAATAATTGTAACAATTCCCAATCAGCATATAGCGCTCTTCCACCCAATTCATAAATTATTTCATGACTTTTGGGCTCCCATCCCCCAAACATCGGTGTCACAAATATTCTGGGCATTTTAGACACATCCATCCCAATTCCCTTTCTTATCCTTTCTCGCATTTCTTTTTCGAGCGAAACGATGTTGTCTCTATATCGAGTTGCGTTTGAGTTATAATCTTGAAATGTAATGCTTAAAAGCGCCATAATTTCGCTAAATGTCGCGGGATTGCACGGATAAAAATCGGAAGCACTAATATCGTAAATTATGTTTTTGTACGATCTTTTCACTTGGTTACCAATTTTGAAATGATCTCTTAACTGATTATCGGTAATTGTATTACCTGTTAAATCCTCAAAATCCTTAATCGCGTTTGAAATGTTATCCGTTAACAACTCTATGGCATTTCCAATATTTCTAGGTGGAATATCGACCCAGATTTGTTTAGGTCCTTGGTTAATTGCTTTCAATGATTCTAAATATTTATTATAGGCACTACAACGAATAGTAACGTTAAGACAGGCATCTACATTACTACCTTTGGAGATATGCATACCCACTAAACTTTTTAAACCGTAACAAAAATCGCTTGAAATTCCATTCTCAATTCCTATATCGTACATTTGATTGTACTTTTTATTTATAACGTCAATCACATCTTCAATAATATCGTCTACAATTTTACTTACTTCTTTAATTCCAAGGTTTCTAATAAAACCTAGAAAATTAGACACCGTGTTCCAACCAAAGATACTTGAAGCGGAACCTAAATATGTAAGATACTTACTAATCTCAAATTGTTGCATTCTTATTGGAAAAACAGGAATTGTATCTGCTGCAAAAGCTAAATCCGAAAACGGTAAGGTAACGGCGACTAATTTCTCTTTTTCTCGGAATTTTTTCCTCTTTAAATAATTACGGCCTGCTAACAAGTTGTAAGCAATACGTAGTACACTACTGAACTGTATTAATTCGTCTGCAACTAAACTCATTTCATCATCTCCAAATATGCTTCTATTCTAGTGGAAAGTTGACCTCTATTTGCTCGAGAATAATCTCTCTCTAAATTTAGAACTTGTATTCCTTTTTCTTGTAAGCTATCTTTTAAGAAAGAGGACATTAAGGATATGTGATCGCAAAATTTTATGATATGGTTAATTACACCAAGTCTTTTACCATTTTTTTTTTTATAACTATGATAATAATCTTCTATTATCGATACCTTATGTTCGAGATAATTAGGTACTGAATGGTCTCCATATATGTTATTTTTAAACCTCAAAACTAGTAAATCTAAAGGGCTTTTTTCAGATTTTAAAATATTTTCATCAATAGTTTGTGAATAATAATGATTCCCAATCCAAGTATCGAAGAAAACTATATTCCCTCCTCCTTCCTCAATTAACTCTACCATATTATCGTTAATAAAGATCGAGCAACCAGTTAATAAAACATCTTTAGATGTCTCTGATATAGAAGGTGGATTATTCTTGAGATTTCGAATATTATTTTCTAAATCAGGTAAGAATTCTGGACCATAAAGCATAGCTTTCTGTATAATTTTTAATTTTTCCGACCCTAAAATCTCTAACTCATTAACTTCTAGTAAAACTTTTTTAAATTGATTATACTTGTTTATACTCTTAAGTAATTTCTCGTCAGATATTTCAGTTTCTATAATCTCTTCAAGTTTATTTTTTAAGTCTAGCAATTCTAATTTAAAGTATTTCATACTGCTTTCATTCTTCGTATAGGGAACGTAAAAATTTAAGCGAGAGATATTAAAATATTTGGAAATAACTTCTGAAACGCACACATCCGAAACACAGTGATTAGAAACGATAAAGTAATCAACTAATTCTAAAAATCTAAAGGCTTTTGGTTTTGTTGAAAACAATCCGATACAGGATTGAGCAAACGCACAAGTTGATGGGGGTAAATAATCGTGACTCGCATCCATTAAATCGTCATTCCCTCCGAAAATCATTCTTAGAGGAAAGAAACCAGCAGCATCAAGTAGTTCTTCAGGAATGTTATCATGAGCTAAGTAGGCTACAATTTTAATGCCTTCCTGCTTTTTTTCCTTAAGAAATAAAGAGAAATCAGATAATAAATTTAGATCATCCATAATTAAAAATTCGGCAGTTTGAATATATCTATCAGAAAAATGTTGATTGTTTATAAAAGTTTACCGACTTAAAATATAGATAATAATATTAATTTGAGCGAGATTTCTTTTTTTAATTAGCGTTGTTTTCTTGCGCGATGAGCGCAGCGCCTATGGCTCCCGTAAGCTGTGCATGTTTTGGGATAAGGACTTCATAGCCAAGCTCGTCTTCTAAATATTTTTTTACGGCAGGGTTTTTAGCGACGCCACCACAGAATACTAACTTTGGACCAACCCCGATGCGTTTTGCCATTCCGGCAACTCTTCTTGCGATTGATCTATGAATCCCGCTTGCAATTTCTTCTTTGGACGCACCTCTCGCGAACAGACTAATTACTTCGCTTTCAGCAAAAACGGTACAAGTGGAACTTATTGAGGCAGATTTATTGGATCTTAAAGCCAAATCTCCAAATTGATCGATAGGCACCTCTAAAGCATGAGCCATAACTTCCAAAAAGCGACCTGTTCCCGCAGCACATTTATCGTTCATTTGAAAGTCGACGACATTTCCCGTTTTTTTAGATATTACAATTGCCTTGCTATCTTGACCACCAATATCAATAACTGAGTGAACATCAGGAAAGAAATATTGCGTACCTTTTGCGTGGGCAGTAATTTCAGTTACACGGTCATCTGCTATGTCTATTGTATTCCTTCCGTAACCAGTACTCATCAGAAATACTTCATCTTTGTTTAAATTATTCTTTTTTAGTAAGTCATTAAATAAATTATGCCCTATTCTTTTGAAATCATATGTGGATCTTTCTGTTCGGTGATCAATTAATTTCCCCTCGCTAATAAGTGCAATTTTTGTTGCTAAAGAGCCTATATCAATCCCTATAAAAGTTTTCAATTTGAATCAATTAAAATTATTAGTTTTTGTAGAGAAATTGTAGTAAAAATTTTAATTTTTCGATAATATCAAATTTTCGGCTAATGTAACAATAGAATAGATATAACCATAGTTATCCCAAAAGCGGCTAACATTTGAAGGATGTTTTTTAATATCGACTCTTGTGAAATAAAACCTATGAAACTACCGAGTAGAACAATACAAACAAAGATTATTAAAAAAGAAGAGATAAATGTGTCAATACCTGATTTTTTTGTTAAAAAGAAAGGGATAAGTGGCAGTATCCCTCCTAAAAAAGGAGCACCACCATTTACAAGTGAGACAATTATAGATGCGAATCTTTCTGCTTTCTCTTGTATAGTTTTTTCTTTTTTCTTCTTAGTTTTTGGTTTTTTTATCCCAGTTTTTTTTTTCTCATTTTTACGATTTAGATTTACTGTTATCATTGCTTTCTTGATTTCTTCATTTTCTGATTTAACATCCTCTTCTTTTTTTTGCTCCTCCTTTACGAGTACCATTGCCTTGTCTAACGCTAATTTCAACTTTCTTTGCTCTGCTTTTTCTGAAATATATGACCCACTCAAACCAGACACAAACATTGAAATAGAAGTAGCAAAACCAGTTAATAGAACAAGATAACTATCTATAGTATGTTGACTTCCTCTTAATGCTGAGATAAAAAATCCAAGAATAATTCCTAAAACAGTCAACATACCGTCGTAAAAATTATTTACAAAATAACGGCGGGCAATTGATAAAAAATCTGTAATATCGGCGTATGTTCTAACTTTTTCAATCATTTTAAGTTATCTTTACTAAGATCAAGATACATTGATGATCTTTATTATTCAACATTGGTTTCTTCTAGATATTATTGTGAGATTCTATTCGCTCTTTATTCCAATTTAGTTATTATCATTTATATACATAATGTTTGTAATATGATCAAATTAAATTTAATAAAGATTCAATCTAAGGTGAGATCGCTAATTCTAGCAGTAAAGAAACGATTAAAGTAGTAATACCCGCCATAACAAGGTGCAATGTATATTTTAAACGACCCCCTCCAGAAATGCTGCCGAGAAAAATTCCTAAATAAACTAATACTCCTACCAATATGGCATATGAAAAGAGAAAATGAAACAACGATAAGTCAGTGCCAAAGAAAAATGGAATCAGTGGAAGGACGGATCCTAAAACAGGTGCCCCCCCGTCTACTAATGAAGCAACAATAGTCGCAAATCTCTCAGATCGCTCAATTAGAGTTTTAGAATTTTTCACTTTCTGCTTCTTGCTTTTTAACGAAAATCTTCTTTTATCATGAGAGCTATTTATTTTTATAGGGTTTACCATTGCTTTTTGAATTGCTTCATCTTCCTGTAAAATATTCTCAATAATATCTTCGTTATTTACCTCTTTATGATCTTTCTCTTCACCAGTATCATCTTCTTCAAGGATTACCATTTCTTTTTTGAGATCATCCATTTTTTTCTTTCGTTCGGCTTCTTCAGAGAGAAATGCCCCCCATAAACCACTAATGCCAATTGCTAAAGCAGTAGAAAATCCTGTTATTATAATAATCGCTGAACTTAAATTCTGAAAACCTTTTGACAAAACGAAGATGAAACTTCCACTAACTATGCCCGCGCAAGTTAAGGCCCCGTCAAAGCAATTATTAAAGAATTTACGCCGCGCAATTATTCCTAAATTAGATAATTCAGAATATTTACGCCATTTTTTAGTTAAAGATTTTAACCCCAATTTATTAAAAAACACCCTTATTCTCGGATTCTATAAATAACAAATGTTTTCATTATTTTAGTATAGCTTTTAAAACTAAAGTGAAATCCTTTATAATCCATATAAAGATTAGAAGCTATTAATCTTTTTTAGTTATTAAAAGTTAAAAACTGATGATTTTTATTTATCTAATCATATTATCTTTATAGAAAATTTATAATATAGAGATTCTTAAAATGTCAAGTAGAAAAATTAAAGAACAAATAATAACGCTTCTCATAGAGCATTCTAGAATAATATATAGTGTAACTAGTGATATGGGTGTGTACTACTCCACTTGGGCAGAAGATATCGAATCTAATAAAAAAAATCTAGAAAAGAAAAAGGCGAAAATGGAAATCTCTGAACAAGAAGGTGATGAGTTAAAGATACGTCTAATTCAAAACTTTTCAGAAGCAGAGGCTTTCAACCTTGGAGCTTATGTAAACCTGGTGTTAAGAATGGATAATATTATCAATTATCCTCTTGAATTTGTTGATATGCTTACTAACATTAAAATAGAAGGCAAGATTGCTAAAGAGATTAAAAAAAAATATCATAAGATAATTAACCAAATTTTGGAAATGGTTGACATTTTAAAAACTGCGATAAAGAACTTAAGAGACAAACCAGATGGTGTCTTTGAGAATACTACAACTATTCATGAACTTGAATCCGAGATAGACAGAACTTACAGGCAATTTCTAGAGTTCATTTATTCAAATGTTGAAGACATCAAAACATTATTGAGAGTAAGAGATAGTATAGTCCTTTTAGAACAAATGTCTGATCGAATACACGATGTTGCGGATGTAATGAGGGTATTGTTATACCAATGAGCATTAACTCCCCCTAAATTAGATTATTGATTATAATTGAATTTCTTAGTGTTTTTTAGGCAAAGCTCGAATTTATAAGAAATATTCGAAAAATTTATACGCCTACTTTTACTATTCTATTTTAAAAAAAAATATTAATAATTACAGTAAAAGTTGTGAATTCTATGAATGGAAAAAAGAAATTTTATATACTGCTCGGATTTTTCCAATTAGTACTTGTAGCAATTGTATTTCTAAGCGTAGATGGCGTTATAACGATGGTAGCGGCACAAACAGAGAGTTTTGATTATTATAATTCTCCAACAGCCGCCGTATTAGCAATGTCTGCAGCAATAGCCCTCGCAGCATCAGTTTTAGGAAGTGCCATGGCTATTAGGACCGTAGGTACAGCAGCTATATCATCTTTATCGGAAAGAGAAGAAAGTTTTTTTAAAGCATTCTTAATTGTTGCTTTGTGCGAAGCTTTAGCAGTATACGGTTTAATTGTTGCCATCCTCCTCTGGACAAAAATCCCAACTCCGATTTAATTTCGTTTATTATATAAATTCTATAGTTAGGTGATTTTACGAGTATAATTATACCATCGTACGCATACACTTTCATCAAGATCGATTTTTTGAAGAATTTAATTATTGATGATGATACCTTACGAAGTTTTAAAACTATCTATGATATCGAAAGTTTTATAGAAATTATAAAACCGTATTATCCGAATATAGAAATAAAGGATTATACCATAGAAGAAATTGAAGGTGCTCTATTTAATAACTATATGAAGCTAATTGGCAATATTATGCATTTTTCGCCTTTAAACATGAGAGGATTCTTAAAAAATTATCTAATGAAGTTTGAAATTCAAAATCTCAAGCAAATAATAATCAGCTTAATTATAGGAATGAAGCAAGAAGAGAGGAGAAAAAATATTAATTTTTCAGTCGAAGTTTATTTAGACAATACCGATTTTATTGAGGAGTTGCTTAAATTTACCAATTTAGATGAGATTCAGATATTTCTTAAAAAAACTCAATACAATATCCCGATTAGAGAAGGACTTCTTTACTTTAAAAAAAGTAAAGAAATTTTTGTCTTAGAAGCATTTTTAGATCAACTCTATTATACACACCTTAGAGCACAAGTGAAGAATTTAAATAAAAAAGAGAAAATAATGATCTCATTATTTGTTAAATACAAAACTGAAATTTATAATTTAAATATGGTTTATAGAGGGATCAAAAATAATATTGATAGAAAATTATTATCGCAATTTTTGATACATAATTATTTATTTTTAAATGAAGATAAAATCAATTATTTATTAAATTTTAATAATCTTGACGATTTTCGCTCAATTGTAGAATCATATCTGAAGGATATAATAAAAGCTGAACAAATTTATATTAAATTAAAAATTGACAATAAGCACATAATTAGGTCGATTGAACAATTTTATATTACTTACTATTTCAAGAAATTTGAAATCAAAATCGACGATATCAACTTTTTCACAATTTCGAAAATTTTAGAAGTCCTGATAAAAAAAGAAAAAGAAATCAGGTTTAATATCTTACCCAGAGTAATTAAGATCATTCATAAGAAGTATAAAGTATTAAAGAAGTTATAGATATGATAGTAGGTTTAAATTAATAAAAAATAACAAAATAGGTTCTAGAATAATGGAAATTTTTAAATGGGTTGAAGAAATTGAAAAAATTTACGACGATTTAATTGAAAAAGCTAAAGAAGGAAGTTTAGAAGATATCCGGAAAGCAAGGACTTCTCAAGAAGAAGATATGGAAAAAGTAATTTATAAAAACCAAGAAATTATTAACAATGCTTCAGCTAAAGTTTCAAAAGAAGTTAGTGAAAAATCTAAAAATTTTGAAGTATTAGTAAAGAATTTGTGTAATAAAATTGAAAAGGATTATCAAGATAATAAAGAAGGATTAACAAGTATACTATTTGAAAAATTAGGTTTTGATTTTTAATGCCCGAAGCAAAAATTCATGTTATTGGTTATGACGAAGTAGTCTCCTTGTTTGGGCTCCTAGGTATTGAAGGGACGATAGTTAAAAATAAAGAAGATTTTCTGAAATCGTTTGAAAATTTAATAAAAAGCCCATCAATAGTTATGATAATAATAAACATGGAGTTACCAGATGATGTTCTTGATTATTTAATCAATTTTAGGACTAATAATAGGATTCCTTTTATATATTTATTACCAGATATTTTTCAACTAGATATTAGGAATCACGATAAAATATTTGATCTGATTCATGAATTAGTAGAGGATATTATATAATTGAAGGTGTTTAGCCATTAGTGAAGGACATGAAATAAAGGAAAAGTTTGGAAAATTAGGATTGCATTTAATAAGTCAAGCAGAAAATAATATAAAAAATATCAATCAGCAAACCCTCTTTCAGATAGCAGAAGCTAAGAAAAAGAACAAAGAGAGAACTAGAGAAAGTTCTTTAAAGATGAAAGAACATTTTAACGAAAACTTTAACAAAGTATTAAATAATTCTCTGTCTTCCGCTCTGCTAAAAATTAAAGAAGAAATATTAAAATCTAAAAATAAGTTAATGTTAGAACTTATTGTTAAGTTAACAGATTTAATAAATGATAAGATAAAAAACAACTATTCAAGTTACACAGAGTTTTTGCTAAAAAATCTTAAAAATATAAAATATTTCGTCGATAAACCACCAGAGATTATTATTACCTTAAATTCAAGAGACTACGAATTTTTTAGTAGCAATAAAGAGTTGATAGAAACAATCTTTAAGAATAGGATTAACTTAAAGAAATCAGCGAAAGAATTTACTGGCGGTTTTATTTGTGCAGTGTTGGAAAGTAATATCTCTTATAATTATACAATTGAAAATCAATTAAAAAAAAAAACCTCAATTATTGAGATTGAGTTTTCGAAGATTTTTTCTGATTCTGAATTAGATATTAAAAATCTCGAAAATAATTATGTTCAATTTATTCAAAATCAAAAATTAGCTGTAGATGATTACTTAAAGGATTATGAATGAAACTAAAGAAAAAAATAAATCCGGATATATCTCATCAATTAATGGGTCCTTAATCGCGATCAAAGGTTTAGAAAACCAGGTTCGCCTTAATGATTTAATAAGGGAGTCTAAACACAAGATTTTAGGAGAAGTAATCCAAATTTATCCTGATCATGTGATTGCAAAAGTTTTTGAAAACACTTTTAATTTAAAATTAAATGAAGAAGTTATAAGTCTACAAGAACCTTTATCAATGGAATTAGGTCCTGGATTATTGGGTAAAATTTTTGATGGCATTCAGAGACCTCTGGAAGCAACCTTTTTAAAATCTAAAGGAAGTGGTTTTTTAGAACGTGGTGTAGATATCCCATCATTGTCAAGAAAGAAAAAATGGTTATTTAAACCATCACGGAAGATAAATGACTACGTAACTACGGGGTATATAGTAGGCACTGTTCAAGAAACTCGACTTATTGAACATAAAATTATAGTCCCCGTAGGAGTTTCTGGAAAGATAACATATATTGCTGAGGAAGGGGAATATACAGTAATAGACGAAATATATCGTTTGAAAAGAGGATCAAAAGAGAAAACCTTTAATATGGTTCAGAAATGGCCAATCACAAAACATAGACCTTATAAAAAGCGAAGTTATCCTCAAGAACCATTAATAACAGGGATGAGGGTAATTGATTTATTATTTCCTATTGTAAAGGGAGGAACGGTAGCTGTTCCTGGAGGGTTTGGAACTGGGAAGACAGTTATTCAACAGTCTCTAGCAAAATGGTGTAATGCAGATGTGATCGTTTTTATAGGTTGCGGGGAGCGAGGGAATGAGATAGCAGACGTTTTGAAGCAATTTTCTGAAATTGTTGACCCAAAGAGCGGTCATTCATTACTAGAACGAATTGTAATTATTGCTAATACTTCAAATATGCCTGTATCTGCTCGAGAGGCTAGTATTTTTTCTGGAGTAACTATTGGAGAGTATTATAGAGACATGGGTTACGATGTAGCCGTTTTAGCCGATAGTACTTCAAGGTGGGCAGAATCTTTAAGAGAAATCTCTGGGTTATTAGAAGAAATGCCCGCTGAAGAAGGATATCCTGCGTATTTACCTTCTAGAATCTCTAGTTTTTATGAAAGAGCCGGAATTGTTAATCTTTATGGGGATGAAGATTTAGGAAAAGAGAAATATGGCTCTTTAACTATTATAGGTTCGGTATCCCCCCCCTCCGGAGATTTCAGTGAACCCGTAACTTCAACTACTAAACGTTTTGTTCAAGCATTTTGGGCATTAGACGCAAATTTAGCTTATTCTAAGCATTACCCCGCGATAAATTGGCTAAAATCTTACTCTAAATATCCTGAATTCATATCTGACTGGTGGTATGAAAGAGATGTTTATTGGCCTGAGATAGATATAGATTGGTATGAGTGTAGGAAACAAATAAACAGCATTTTATCTCAAGAGAATGAACTTAAAAATGTAGTCCAATTAGTAGGTGAAGAAAATTTGCCTGAAAATCAACAATTCATCCTATTTATAGCTAGAATAACTAGAAATAGTTTTTTAATTCAAAACGCTTTTGATTCGATCGATTGTTTTACTGGGGTTCAAAAGTTGATCGGGTTTATAAAACTTATTCTATTGTTGTATAACGAAGGTCAACAATTATTAAATCAAGGGTATTTAATCGAAGAAATTAAGGAACTCAAGTTTGTAAGGGATATTCTTAGAATTGGCCGTTCGATCCCTAATGATGACTTTAAGAAGTTAGAAAAATTAAGAAAGAAACTAATTAATGAAATAGAATCTCTAAAATTATTACATGGTGTTTTTAAGAAAAAATGAGTGTGATTTATAGAAAGATCAAAAAAATTATTGGCCCATTAGTGTTTTTAGATAACAAACACGACGTACAATATGGTGAGATTGTTAAAATCCATACAGATGATGGAAAAGAACGAACAGGTCAAGTTGTGAAAATGGACGAGAGTACGATAACAATTGAAGTCTTTGAAGATACGGCTGGGCTTTCTTCAGAAAATTCTGTTATTGTTTTTACTGAAGATTCGTTTAAAATAAAAATTTCTAGCGATATGTTTGGAAGAGTTTTTAACTCCTTAGGAAAACCTATTGACATCAATACTAAGAAAGTGTTAGAGTCTGATATTTTAACTGAAGTAGAAAGAGATATAAATGGGTTACCAATTAATCCATTTGCAAGAGAATATCCATCAGAAGTTATTCAAACGGGAATATCTGTAATTGATGGTCTTTTCACGTTAATCAGAGGACAGAAACTCCCCATTTTTAGTGGTCAAGGGTTGCCACATAATTTATTAGCAGCTCAAATTGTAACCCAAGCGAAGGTTTCGGCCGATGAACCGTTCTTAATAATTTTTTGTGGGATTGGTATCATCCAAGATGAAGGGATTTATTTCATGAAGCGTTTTCAAGAAAGTGGAAACATTCAGAATATTATTTCTTTCATAAACTTTGCGGACGATCCAATAATGGAAAGATTAATAGTTCCTCGGGTGGCTTTAACAACTGCTGAATATTTCGCATTTGAAAAAGAGATGCATGTTTTGGTTATTTTAATTGACATGACTAATTACGCAGAAGCTTTAAGAGAATTAAGCTCTGCTAAAGAAGAGATTCCTAGCAGAAAAGGATATCCCGGATATCTGTATTCTGATTTTGCTTCCATCTATGAAAGAACTGGAAAAATTAAAGGTAAAAAGGGAACCATAACACAACTACCAATTCTGACAATGCCGGGAGGAGATATAGCCCACCCTATTCCAGATACTACAGGCTACATTACTGAAGGACAATTGGTACTAAATAGTAATTTAGATAAAAAGGGAATTTATCCTCCTCTTGAGGTTTTAGCCTCTATTTCACGGCTAATGAAAGACGCTATTGGTGAAAACACCACTAGGGAAGACCACGCAGATGTTAGCTCTCAGTTATTGTCATCTTACTCTGCTGCTCTTGAAGTTAGAGATCTTATCTCCATCGTTGGAGTAGATGGATTAAGTTTTAACCAAAAAGCATTATTGAACTTCGGAACGGTTTTCGAGCAAACCTTTTTAAATCAGAAGCACACCGAAGAAAGAGATATCATAACAACTCTAACTCTCGCCTGGAAAGCATTATCTCATATTCCAAGAAACCAATTATTTAGAATCCGCCAAGAATTCATTGATAAATATTATGTAGGAGAGGTGTAATAGAAAGCGTCCTTTCGTGAATTTAAGCCTACAAAAACTAATTTACTCTCATTACAGAAAAAATTAACTTTTGCCATTAAGGGCGAAAACTTTTTGAAATTTAAATTAGAGCAATTGATGCATGAAATCAAAGAAAATTGGGATGTATATCTAAAGAATCGAGAAATTCTCATCGATTTATACAAAGAGACTATGATCAAACTTCATCAAACTTTTAAAGAAATGGGAAAAAGAGATTTTAATTTAATAAGTAAGTTGAGTAAGCTCCAATATAAGCCAAATATAAATGTAAAGTATTTCAAGAAAATTGGAACATTAATACCTGTAATAGAATATAAATTGATAAAGGAGGAATTACTTCCTGCTTATTCTTTTGAAAATTCAAGTCATTATCTTGATGATTTGCTAATTATATTGGAAAAATTTTTTGAACAAATTATTGTTTATGCCAAATTAGAAGATATTATGTTAAAGATATCCTTTTCTTATAAGAAAATAAATCGAAGAATAAAAGGATTAAAAAATGTAATAATTCCAGAATTACAATTCGATATTAAAAAAATTAAAGATATATTAGAAGAAAACGAAAGAGAGAACTATGTTCGTTTAAAGAATACAAAAAATTTGATAACTAAAGAAATTCAAAGTGATTGAAAAAATGACAGAAAAAAGTTTAATGGTATTATTCAGGGTTAATATTAACGAAAATTACAAAGATATCCTCTTACAGCATCTATCCCAGCTCAAAATAGTTCATATTAAAACTAAACCGGAGATAAGCGAAAAATTTGAACTGGATGATGATTTATATAAAAGAATTAAAAATTTAAGTCAGAGCTTAGACTCCTTATTCAAGAGCCTTGACATTACAGAATCAGATTTCCAAAAATTAAATTTAAAACTTGATGAGAGGAAACATTTCGAAACTAAAGATCTAACCGGTTTAATAAACCAACTCGTAAACGAAATTAATTACTTCTCCAATCGTATTAACGAGTTAAAAAAGTATCACGCTTCTATTGAAATGGAACTAGAAAAAATAAATACAATCCATGGGAGTTATTTATTTTTAGAGAAATATAAATTAACGCGAGACAAATTAACGAAATTCAATCAATTGGAATTTAAAGCCTTTACTACATTTGCTAAGAATCTAGAAAATATTGAAAATATCTTTGAATTCTCTCATTTTCCAAATTTTCTTCATTACGATTATTTAACCGACGAAAGAATAGCATTTTTCATAATCTATCCTAAGGAAAACGAGGAAGAATTTAGAGAAAGGATACGGATAATTCACGCTGAGGAAGTACCGATTTTAAAAAAATATTTACTTTCAGATGGAATAAACTTTCCCCGAATAGCTAAAGAAATCAAGTTTGTTATCACTTCTTTAAATAAAAACCAAAAAGAATTAGACCGATTGAGGGACGATCACCTCCTCCTGTTTGCCGCAGTCTATGAGATAGTGCAAAATCTAGAAGAATATAACTGGGTTTTACACCAATTCGAAAATTTAACTTTAAATCGATTAAGCTTGAGCTTTTTTTTGCCAAAAGAAAAAGAGAAGGAAATCCAACAAGGATTAATTAAGAAATTTGAAGATAAGATAACAATTGATTCAATTGATATTTCAAAATATAAATTTGTAAGTTTAAAAGAAGATAAAACTCACGTACATTCAGGAAAACTAAAAGAAGCAAAAGAAGTAACAATCTCAAAGGAAGAATCTTCAGAAAAAGAAGAAGAAAAAAAGGATTTAAGACAGAACGCTCCCACGATTATGAGGAATAATTTCTTAGTTAGGCCTTTTGAAACAATTACTAAAATGTATGGGACTCCGGCGTATTCAGAAATTGATCCTACGCCAATAATTGCAATAACATTTCCATTTTTGTTTGGGTTAATGTTTGGGGATATCGGACATGGACTTGTTTTAATTATTTCAGGATTGTTTGGTGCGATATATTATAGACACAAAAAAGGGAGAGATTTCTTAAATTTTTGTTGGATCATTCTATATTGTGGAGTTGGGGCAGTAATAATTGGATTTCTATATGGTGAATTTTTTGGAATGCACGAAATTAAGATATTTAGTACAGTTTACATGCATCTAGAACCTGTGACGATCCCAATATTGAATATTACTCTCTATAATCCACTAAATAATATAATGTCAGTTTTTAAATTTGCTGTCTTAGTTGGAGTGTTTCACCTTAATTTGGGCTGGTTTATTCAATTCTTGAATTACTGGAAACAACATCGAAAATTTTTAGGTTTTACCGATTCTTTGGTAAAAATATTATTGCTAACGGGAGGAACTATTTTAATTTTTACTTATGGATTTGACATCTACTCGTGGTTAGAACCACCTTTCCCTATTTTGTGGCCGTTAGTTCCGGGTATTATGTTAATAGTGTTAAAACCATTTGGAAAATTATTCCATATATCTTATTTAAAAGAAGAATCTGTTGGGGGTCTTATAGGTGAAGGTACAATGGAATCGTTTGAAACTCTACTATCGATCATGAGTAATGTGGCATCATATATAAGATTACTAGCGTTAGCATTAGCACACATATCATTAATGGTTGCAATTACAGCAATGGGGGATTTAGTTCAAGGTGAGGGTATAGGTTACGAACTAGTTAACTTAATTGGGTTAATATTTGGAAACTTGATTGTAATTCTATTAGAAGGATTATTAGTGTTTATAAATTCTATCAGGCTTCATTTCTATGAATTTTTCTTTAAATTTTATCAAGGAAGTGGCGTAAACTTCATACCCTTTTATTTAGAGGATACTTATTCAGTAATTACCTTCGAGGTAAGTAGTATCAAAGATGTAATCTCTGAAGAAATAGATAAAGAAATTGAATCAAAAATAAGTCAGAGGGACATAATTGAGGCAGAAGAACTGGTTTCTAAGAAATACTTGTAACTTAAAATTTTAGTTTTTATATAGGAAATTGTACTATGAATAAAGAAAACAAGGGAGATTCTAAAGAAAAAAGGATGTCTCAGAGAGGAAATCTGGGTAAAATAATATTACTAATCGTTTTTTTGTTCGTTGTAGTCTTCCTTTTTTATATTTTATTAGAACTCGGGATTAACCCCATTATAATATCTTTATTACTAGGATTTTTGTCTTTAATTGTTATAGGATCTTTCTTTATCAAAAAGAAGAAAAATTCAATTTACTCAAATTTATATCCTGATAAGAAACGAAATAAAATTCAACGTCCTCCTAGAAAATTGGATTTGAAGATTGAATCAGATTCTGAGGCTTTAGCAAGAAAAAAATTCAGGGATGTGGACCTAAATTTTAAGTATCGAAAAACTCTTATCAATAAATGCGAAAATTGCGGAATGATTATAACGGGCTATAAGAGAAATTGTCCTACGTGCGGTAGGGCTTTTGAATTAAAAAAAATAATCAAGAAATGTAAGACTTGTGGAATAACGATTCCCAAATCTGTAAAAAAATGTCCAATCTGCGGAACGCGAACAGCGTAATACAGAGAATAATAACTTAATAAATAGTAGAGCTAATAAAAATGGTTGTAGCAGTTAAAGAACCCAAGGAAGGTTTTATCTCTGCGGTTAATGGATCGTTAGTGGAAATAAAAGGATTAGAAAATGACGTAAGGCTTAATGATTTAATTAAAATAAGCAATCACAATTTCTTATGTCAAGTAATCCAAATCTACTCTGACCATATTATCGCTCAGTCCTTTGAAAACACTAACAGTATAAAATTGAAAGAAAAAGTTGTCAATCTTCAAGAGCCTTTATCTATGGAATTAGCACCTGGCTTAGTATCAAATGTCTTTGATGGAATACAACGACCATTAGACATTACATTCGATTTTTTTCAAGAAGGAAGATTAAATAAAGGACTTGAATTTCCATCTCTTTCAAGAACCAAAAAGTGGCATTTCATTCCAACTAGAAAAACAAATGATATGGTTTTTAGTGGTGATGAAATTGGAACGGTTCAAGAAACTTCTATGTTAAATCATAAAATAATGGTACCACCCGAAAAATCAGGTATATTGACTTTTATTGCAGAAGAAGGAGATTATACAATTACTGACGATATCTATAGCTTAAAAAAGGATAGCGAAGAGAAATATTTTTGCATGCTACAAAAATGGCCAGTTACAAAGAGAAAGCCTTTTAGTGAAAAAAACCAACCTAGCGAGCCTTTACTGACTGGCGTGCGGATAATAGATTTATTATTTCCCGTAGCAAAAGGTGGTACTTTTGCTGTCCCAGGAGGATTTGGAACTGGTAAAACAATTATCCAACAAACTATTGCTAAGTATTGTAATGCCGATTTGATTGTATTTATAGGGTGTGGGGAACCGGGTAATGAGATTGCCAACTTTCTTAAGCAATTCACAGAAACTATTGATCCTGATACTGGGAGGCCTTTACTGGACCGCATCGTCCTTATTGTAAATACTTCAAATATGCCCGTATCGGCTCGTGAAGCAAGCCTATTTTCAGGGATAACAATAGCAGAATATTACAGAGATATGGGATACGATGTTGCTGTGATTGCAGATAGTCTATCAAGATGGGCAGAGTCGTTAAGAGAAATCTCGGGGTTATTAGAAGAAATGCCCGCTGAAGAAGGGTATCCTGCTTATCTACCATCGAAACTATCCAGTTTTTATGAACGCGCTGGTGTGGTTTCAACAGTAGGGCACGATCCTAGTGGAAAAATAAGAAATGGGTCTATAACGGTCATAGGTTCGATATCTCCTCCCGCTGGTGACTTTAGTGAGCCAGTAACATCAGCAACAAAGCGAGTTGTTCAAGGGATTTGGGCACTAGATACTAAAATGGCATACTTAAAACATTATCCCGCTATTAGTTGGATAAATTCATATTCAAATTACCCTGAATATTTAGCTGATTGGTGGGAGCAGATAGACAAAGATTGGCCTGATATAAGACTAAATTGGTTTGGGTGTAGAAAGCAAGTAAATGAGATATTAGCAAAAGAAAACGATCTAAAATATATTACACAACTGCTCGGACAAAAAAATTTAGAAGAAGAACAAAAATTAGAACTATTTACAGCAAATCTTATAAGAAATGCCTTTTTTATCCAAAACGCTTTCAATGAAATCGATAATTTTACAAGTAGCAAAAAAATGTTAGGTCTCATTAAGGTCATACTTCTATTATATAATAAAAGCAAATCGCTCATCAAACAAGGGTATGTAATGAACGATAGAAAATGCGAAGAAGTCCTCAATGATATCATGAGAATTAGCCACTATGTTTCTAATGAAGATTTTACGCCAATTGAAAAGCTAAAGGATAATATCCGTAATGACTCTGTAAATATAGTTTACATGATTCAACGTAAGTAGTATTCTTATCTATTTCGTTTTCCCTGATTTAGGGTTTGAACCATTCAAAGAAGTAGTAACTCATAGTTAGAGGATTGGCAATCACAAACTTCTTTCTTACTGAAGTAGCTAATCGTCCAGCTCTAACCATATCGATAGCCGTTATTTTTGCGTCATGAGGCAAAACGTGAGCTATAAATTGAGAATGTTCTAATCCCGGTCCTTTTTTGTACACTACGAAATCAGCACCAAACTTTAAACCGGGACGAGGAATATACCCTTTTTTCCTTAAATCTTGATAAATTATAAATTTTTCTCCAAACTTATGATGAATTTTTTTACACATTTCATAAAACTCGTCGTGTTCGTAGAATTTATCTAGTTTAGGGTCGTAAATAGTAATTTTATCGTTTTTTAATAAATATAGAGCTTCAATTAATGACAATTCCGATGGTTTAGAAAAATACTCCAACCGAGGCTTACTAATCCCAAGAGGAGCCCCAAAAAACTTTTGTTTTACGTACAAATACGAAGCATAGAGAGGATTAAAAACAATTACGCGATTGTTGATAAATTTAGTTGGAATCTTTTCTGGGATGTCATTTTCGTCTATATCCTCTAGTGAAATAGGAGATTCTTTTTCTTCAGTCATCTAATAAGATGTATTAAAAATAATTTAATAATTCTTTCAATTAAGTTAACAACAGATGAAAGTATATATATTTCTGAATAAATGTTATTTATGGGAAGGTGATAAATTTGGTTATTAGAAAAGCATCACACGCGGGAAGTTGGTATCCTAGGAAAAAAGAAGCTTTAATAAAAGATATAGAAAAATGTTTTTCGGATAACAATCTTGGACCTGGAGAATTGCCTGAATCGCTAAACATGGAAAAGAGAACAGTAATTGGGGCAATATCGCCTCACGCGGGATATAGTTTCTCGGGAAAATGTGCCGCTTTCACCTATTTGAATTTGTTTAAAGAGAAAATCCCCGATACTGTCATAGTATTAGGAACTGATCATGTTGGTTACGAAGGAGTCGCTCTATTAGGAGATGGGGCATGGGAAACGCCAATAGGAAACTTGGAGATTGATACTGAATTATCTCAAAAGATTCTTGATAATAGTGATATTATTATTGATGATTCTTCTGCTTTTTCAGGGTTTATGGAACAAGAACATAATATAGAAATACAATTACCTTTCATCAAATATTGCGCGAAAGATAAGAATGTAAAAATTGTGACTATAAAAATCGGAGGTAAAAAGGAATATTCTCGATTTGAAGTGTTAGCCAATGAAATATCAACATCGATTAAAGCTGTAAATAAAGATGTTGTCATAGTAGCTTCATCAGATATGTCCCATAAAAATGTGTCCAATAAAGAACAGCTAGATCAGTTTAAAGAAATAGATCGTGATGTTATTGATGCCTTTGTAGATTTCGATTCAAAAAAGACTCTATCGGCTGCTTCACAAACAACGGTATGTGGAGCACAAACCATAACCACATTAATGTTAATTTGCAAGAATTTAAATTGCAACAGCGGAAAATTATTGAAGTACTACACTAGTACCGATGTCAGAGGAGAATATGGATACTGCGTTGGATATTTCTCCGGAATATTAATGAAATAACTTAAAATAAAAAAACTAAAATTAAAGAAAAAATTTTGAGAATTATGTCAGGGGAAAAAAATTCAGAAAATAAGGCTGAGGATTTTATAAGTTTGTGGAAAGACAAATTATCAACAGAAAACTTACCCTCAGTAATTGGAGAATTACAGAAAGAAAACGAACTACTACGAAAGAAAATTACTGAAAATATTGAGCTGATTACTAGATCAGAGGAAATTCTAAAAAGAGCTGTCGAAGAAAAAGAGAAATTAAGAGTAGAAAAGGAGGAGGCAATTACAGAAATAAGTATAAAACTGAACGAATTAACGCAAGAAAATTCCGAGTTAGGAAATAAAACAAAAAGTATGATTAAATTATTACTAGAAAAAGATGAAGAAATTAAAGTTAAAGATAAATTATTATCTAATTTACAAGCAACAGCAGGTTCTCCAGGAGGAGCAGCCTCTATATCAATTAATGGATTAGTGGATGAATTACAAACTCAAATAATAGACAAAAATTCTATTATAAAAGATTTGGAGATGAAAACTTCAGATTTAACAAAAGAAATTGAAAGGTTAAAGGAAGAACTGGTTGAAAAGTTAAGAGATACACCTGTTGATTATGTGGTCGAAGTTTCCCCTTCTAAACCTTCAGTAATTAAACCGTTACCTCCTGAGTCATCCTCAAAACCACTTGAAATATTATGCCAGGATTTACAATCAGATTTAACCAAGTATAAAAGAATAATTGATAAATTAAAGCAAGAAAAAACAGAACTTAAAAGCGCGTTAGAAGGAGAAGGCTTCCAATTCAGCGAAAATGATTTAGAGGAACTAAAAAAAGAAAACGAAGCCCTCAAAATAGACCTTGAAGAAATGCAAAAATCTTTCAGTAAGGGGAAAAAAGAAGTAACCCAAGTTGATACTAGTCAGCTTGAACTACAAATTACGAATCTCGAAAATAAACTAAGAGATAAAGATAGCATAATAGCAGATTTAAAATTATCAGCAATTTCACCAACTGATGTTTCGGGTAATCCAATGGCAGAATTAGTTAAAAATCTGCAAAAAAATATAAATAAGTTAAAAACTGCGATAAATGAAAAAGATAAAAAGATTTTAGAATTAAATAAAAGAATTTCTCAAATGTAATTAATAGTCTTTATCCAAATTTTTTAAAATCACTTTTTTTTGAAATATTTACAAATTGAAATTCTAAATTCAGCCTTAAACCATAAATTAAAATTTCAAATATTAATAATGAGTAAGTTTTTTCAATAATAAGATATTAAAAATAGAAAACATGGGTATTTGTAAGAAAAATATAATAGCAACTGTCAATATCTGTTTTATCGGGCACTTAGCAGTTGATAGTATTGTTAGATTTAAGCAAAAAAGAAAACCATCTTTAGGTGGAAGTGTTACTTTTGGCTCTTTATCTTTAAAAAAATATGTAAATTCGGTGAAAATCAGGATTGTGTCAAATTTAGGAACTCTCAACTTCGATAAATCGCTAATAAGGCGATTTAACGACAAAGATATAGATTTCAGGGGTGTTAAATCATTAAAAGTTGCCAATACTAGGTTTTTACTGGATTATTCAAATCATTCTAGAACCTTAACACTCAAATCTAGGAGCCCAAATCTCATATTTGAGGATATTCCTGATTCCTATCTATCAAATCCTCCTCAAATTATCGTATTAGCTCCATTATGTAACGAAATTTCTTTTGAGTATGTTTCTAAATTATTACATAAATTTCCAAAAGCTTATTTTGGAATAGATTTACAGGGCTTTATAAGAAATATCGATGAGAGTGGGAAAGTTTCATATCTCAGAGAAGAATCTGCTATTGGGAACATAACGAAAATAATTAAACTAATAGGCGATCGGTTAATTCTTAAAGGTTCTGAAATTGAAATGAGGTTATTATCAAATCAAGAGGATCCGAACAAAACAATGGAATGGTTCAATCTTTTTGATAATGAAGCAATATTCATAATGACAATGGGAGAATCAGGATCAATGATAATGAAACGAGGAGAATGCCTGATAAAAATCCCCGCCTATAAGCCCAAGAGGGTCTTAGATGAAACTGGTGCCGGTGATGTTTATTTAGCTATTTTTTTATATGAATTAATCAATTCTGACATGACATGGAAACAAATAGAAGAAATAGGATACACAGCATCAGCAGCAGCCTCTTTTTTAGTAGAAAAAAAGGGTCCTGAGGGATTTGAAACAAAAAATAAAGTACTAAAAAGAGTTAGGAGGAAGAATTATATCATTTAATTCACTTTTAGGATCGTATCATGCATATTAACAGTCATTTTGCCGTTGGTGTAATCTTTAGTTCAATTTTAAATTATTTCTACAACTTCGATTTGATCGAATTCGTTTTCATCGTTCTCTTTTCTTTTCTATGCGACCTCGATGTGTTCTTTGCTAAATATGCTAAAAATCACAATCACAGAATGCTAATTTCTCATTCAATAATTCCCGGTTTTTTAATATTGGTGTTTGGAATTATTATTAATTGGCCAGCAATAGCTTTTAGTGGTGCAGCGTATTCTATACATATCATCATAGACACTTTTGATTGGGGGACGAACTTCTTCTATTTTCAAAAAAAGCAGATTGGATTAAAGTTACTAATAACTAAAGAAGAATTTGAAAATTTACCCGAATACTTATCAAAATTTAAAAAAACAGAATCCTTTTTCGATTCAAAATATTATAGTAGTAGAATAAGCTTAGGAATTGAAGTAATAGTATTTATCCTTATGATGGTCTCTATTATCCTATTTGCCTTTCAATTTATATTTATTGTATTCATCTATTTTTTAGGGTTATACTTCCATTTGGACCGGCATTTTAGATTAAAACGTATTGAAAACAAATAGGTAATTATGCTAATCATTAAATAAATCCTCAATAAATAATCAACAAATACAACCATTCATTTATGTTTTAATAAAAACAAACATTTGTTTTTTTATAATTTTAAAACATTAAAAAAGTAAAAAAAATTATGAAATTAGTTGTAATAGGTGGAAATCCTGCTGGTTTAAGTGCTGCGAGCGCAGTAAGAAGAGTACATCACGATTGGATAATTGATGTTTATGAAAAAGGTCCCTACATTTCATATGGTTCGTGTGGACTTCCTTATTACATCAGTGGCATCGTTGAAGATCGGGATAAATTAATTACTATTACTAAAGAAGATTTTCTAAAAAAAAGAAATATTCCAGTTCACCTTTATCAAGAGGTATTATCTGTAAATTTTGATGCAAAAATAGTTCAAGTAAAAGAAATTAAAACTAATAAAATCTTCGAGAAAGACTATGATTATTTAGTAATCGCAACTGGAGGTAAGCCCAAAATTCGTCCAGAAATAGCTCTTGATCATAATCATATTTTTCATGCACATACTATAGAGGATGCAGATAGAGTGAAAAATACTCTAATCGGAAGTGATTTCAAATCTGGAATTCTTCTTGGAGCAGGTTATATTAATCTTGAAATGGTCGAAGCTTACAAAGCACTAGGTATTGACGATTTAACTATCGTTGGACCCAGACTGATTTTTAGAACAAAAAGTCAAGATTATATTAAGAGAGAACTTGAAAAAAATGGAATCAAGATCATTCTCGGAAAATACGCTAAAAAGTTAGAAGCTATTTCAGACAAACGATTAAGGATTTCTTTTGAGGATGGAGAGACTTTAGAAGCAGACTTTGTACAGATATCTATAGGAGTTGTTCCGAATACTGATATTTTTGAAGCTACAAAACTGAAAATGATGAATGGTGCAATAATTGTAGATGAATATATGAGAACTAATATTCAAAATGTGTTTGCAGCTGGTGATTGTACAACAGTTTACCATCAAATATTAAAAAGAAACACATATATCCCTCTTGCCCCTGCTGCAAATAAACAAGGAAGAGTTGCTGGAAATGTAATCGCAGGTAAGAAAGTTGATCCATTTCCGGGCGTAGTTGGGACCTCCGTTTGGAAAGTATTTGATTTATATTGTGGAAAAACTGGGATAACAGCAAAAGAAGCTAAAGAATTGGGATATGATTCGGATTCAGTTTTGATTGAAAGTAATGAAATCGCTCATTATTATCCAAATAGAGGTAATCAATTCAATCTTAAAATGTCAACATATTTATTATTTGACGTAAAAACTCATATTTTATTAGGAGCAGAGATTACGGCTCCTTCACCGTTAGGTGGAAAGAAAATTGATGTTCTAGCAACAGCATTAGCAGCTAAAATGAAAATAGAAGATATTCAAAAACTAGATCTATCGTATGCACCTCCCTTTGCTCCAGTTTGGGATTCTATTCTCATAGCTGCTAATGTGGCGCGAAAAAAATGCCTATAAAGATTATAGAAAAAATAATATAGTATTCTAAATTAAAATTAACAAAATGAAATAATAGTGAATATAAGTGAATATTTTTAAACTGACAATTTTTCAACGAGAAAGCGAAACATTAAAAATAAACAATCGAAAACGAATTCAAACAATTCGAATACCTGATAGTACTTCTTTATCTGAATATGATTTTCAACTACCCGTTGCCTATGACGGTCCTAAAGGAGAAGATGGATTACGGAAGTATTATACTCCCGAACATTTTTTTCTCGCTGCTGTATCTGGTTGTTTTTTTACTACTTTTTCTGTAGTCTCAAGTAATTCAAATTTAAAGTATAAAACACTTAAAATTAACGCAGAAGGTTGCATTGATACCTCAACAGGTATTAAAATAATGGAAAAAATAGAAAACAAAATTACGTTGATAATCCCATCGACCGAGAAAAAAAAGAAAGCCTTGAAAGTTCTAGAATTAACAGAAAAAGCATGTCCTCTCGCTAATTCCGTGAAAACAAAAATCGAAAATACATATAATATCGTCGTCGAATAAACAATTAATTTTTTTTTTTAAAGTATTAGCAAATTGATTTGATTTTACTCGTAATCGAATCTTCTCTCTTATAAATTAAATGAATAAGATTTAAGAGTAAAATGTTAGTTTCAAATCATATCCATTCAGGTGGATCGAATAAAAATTTGTAATGCAAAAAGATCAATTTAGATGTGTGTTAGATGTCTGATGGAATGAAAACCAAAGTTGGATTATCATTAAAAGAAGAAATGATATTTTCATGCGAACTTGGGGACATGAAAGTAAAAGATTGCTACATTGACGATAGTCATACTGAAGAAGTTGATATGCTCGGTCCTAACCCTACTAAAATGTTAGGATTAGCATTATTAGGATGTTTGAGTGCCAGTTTCATCTTTTGTTTGAAGAAAAAAAATCTTACTTTAGATGATTTAAAGGCAGAAGCAGAACTAACGATAGCTCGTAATAAAAAGGGATTCTGGAGAGTAATGAAAGTTGATGTCGATATCAATATTAGAATTAGCGATCCAGATACGCGTAAGAGAGCAGATCAATGTAAAAAGATGTTCGAGCAATACTGTATAGTCACTCAAGCCGTAAGAGAAGGAATTGAAGTTGAAGTAAATCTTAATTATTAGTTTTTTATAATTGTCTTTATTTGTTTAAACTGATTAGATTAATCTTTTATCCCTTCTTCTGTTATTGAAAATACAGCTTCCGCTTCTGCTAAATGTGGTGCATCGATCATTTTTGCTACTCTCTGTTCTCCTTTTCCTTTTCTTAAATATATTCTTACAGTAGCACCATGAGCAATTATATGACCCCCTGTAGCCACAGTTGGATTTCCATAGAATACATCAGGTTTCGAGGAAACTTGGTTTGTAAAAATTACAGCTAGTTCATCAAAAATTTCTGTTAATCGTAACAAATCGTGAATATGGCCATTTAAAGTTTGTTGTCGATTTGCTAAAGTGCCTCTTCCTATGTATTCGCTCCGAAAATGTCCTATAATTGAATCTACCACTACTAATTTAATATTTTTCTCTTTAATTATTTTTGTTGCCTCTTTAATCAATAATATTTGATGATCGCTATTGTAAGCACGTCCAACAGTGATATTTTGCAATGTTTTATTATAATCTAAATCTTTCGCTTCTGCCATTTGAATTATTCTCTCAGGTCTAAATGTAGCTTCCGTGTCGATATAAAGAGCATTACCTTCAAGTCCTCCTTCTTCATAAGGTAATTGAGCATTAACGCAGAGCTGATGAGCAATTTGAGTTTTACCTGTTCTATATTCCCCATAAAACTCCGTAACTGACCCCGGTTCAATACCTCCTGCTAATATCTCATCTAAAGTTGAGCTATTCGTTGTTAAGCGGTTCATTTGTTTTCTCTTTTCCCATATAATATCAGCACTTTTAAACCCCATTTTTTCAATGTCTTGAGCTGCTTTAATTATCTTAGCAGCAGTTTTTTCCCCAATACCAGCTTCATTCATTAATTTTGTCTTGGGATAAACGGCAAGGGTTCTGATTGATATAATTCCCGCATCTTTTAATTTTTTGACGGTGGTATCTCCAACTCCTGGTAAATCCTTTAAATTGTAAACCACTTCAGTTTTAATAGAGCCTTTTCCATTTGTGTCTTCGTGGTCCCCATTTTTTTTTGCCATTATTATCACCAATATAATAGTAAATGTAATTATAATTAGGTTATTTGTAATTTCGATAGTTTATTATCCTATATATTTAAAAATAATAATAAAAAAATAAAAATTAAAGTTTTACTTCTTTTTCTTGACTTCTTTCCCGCTCCGAGTGATAAGTAATAGCACAATAAATAGTATTACGCTCATAAGAAAAGTTAATACTCCCATTGCTTCAGGTAACCATATGTAGCTTAAGTAGAGAAAAGGTAAAATAAATAGACCAATTACGATGATGAAAATGGGTAGAGGTACTTCTTCGTCCCTAAGATCTACGAGTAATGGCACAATTACTAATCCAATTAATATAGTCGCCGTAACTCTAAATGCTAATAAAATTCCTGAATTCACCCAAACCCCTCCAATTTCGTAAATATCTGGAAAATAAAAAAACAAGTAAGGGATAGTATTAGTTTTCATCGTTTGTATAGAAACTGGTAAAATCGCGGTAAGGATAGCCTGTATTATAATGCCTAAAGCTAAGTATAAAACTATGTCGTTAATTCCTTTTGGATCATTTTTTCTTGAAACACCAAATAAATCCCGTAATAAACAGAAATTCCACAAAATAAATAAAATAAAATATACACCCAGAACATCAAATTGAAGAAACCATAAGAAATTTATTGGTAACAGAGCAACTATGTAAGCAAGATAGCCATATCGTTCATTCCTATTGAAAATATCGAAAAACAAAAAGACTCCAAATATTGCGAATAACGTACCAACAATGATAATGGAATTTATATCAAATGTAGCCATAATAAAAACTTCCTTTTAATTATTATTTTTAATTTTGTTATTAATTATATATAATATAACAACATGTTATTTTAAATTAATACAGACCATTATTAATCTAGCTTCAGAGAATTTATATTAACACTCTATAAATCTGCTAAGAATTTAATTTTGAATAAAAAAATACGACTCGTTATATATTTGTTAAAATTTCGAAATAATTTTAGATAACTTTATTATCATTTTCTCTGATTTACTCTTATCCTCTGATTCCGCAGACAATATTATTGCGTTTCTATTTAAAGCGACTTTTATATTAACGTACACGTCGTCATCTATAATTTTTAATTCATTTATAATGTCTTGGTACTTCAAATCATGTTCATCAACAAACTCAATTAGCCTATTATGAATGGTCTCAATAACCTCAGCGGAAACAGGTATAGTCTTGTTAATTTTTACACCCTTTGGGAAACCTTTGGTAAGAGAGCTGATTAAATCATTTTGAATGGACATTATTTCTAATATTTTAAGTAAAATGTAATTACCGTCACTAAAAGGGGAATAGTTTGGAAAATAAAATTTCAGAGAATCTGCGGCAGCAAAACAAGCTCTTTCTTGTCTAATTTGTCGCGATAGCTCTCCGGGATAATTTTCTGCAAGTTTAATTGGATGCCCACTTTCTTCAATGAAATTTTTGACAACAGGAGAAACTGAAGGTGTAACTATTACAGTGCTTTTTTTAGATTTTCTGATTCGCTTATCATAGGCGATAAATAACATTAACAAATCTTCAAAACTAATTTCTAAACCATTTTCATCAATAACTAATATCCTCGAACCGTCGACATCAAAGCATACTCCTAAATGACTGTTAGATGCCTTTACTATATCCGCTGCATTTTTAATAGTATTGATGCTCGGTACTGGCACTATAGATCTTTCACGGTAGTGAGTGTTAAGCGCAATAACTTCTACACCTACCTCGTTAAATAATAACGGAGTAATTTTCCCCGTTGGACTGAAAGAGCAATCTACTACTATTTTTATATTAGCATCTCTGATTTGTTTTTTATTCACAAACTGCTCTAAGGATTTAATGTATACATCTTGAGTTTGAGGTATTGCTATTATGCGTCCTATCCTCCTTGGGTCAACACGTCTAATTTGTGCTGGATAAGTATTATACGATTCAATGATTTTTTTTATTTCTAAGGGAGCTAATTCGATTCCTCCAGCATCGGCGAATCTTACTCCAACATCTTCACTATATAGATGCCCTCCTGAAAAATATGCCCCTCCACTCGCCCCAAATCTTCTAATAGTGAATTCTAATAGTGGAAATGTGCAATCTGAAAGATTTAAGACATTTATTCCGGTACTCATTACCCCTGAAGTATATCCTCTTTTCAACATGCGACTATCGTTATGATAATCTCGACCAATAACAATAGATTCGTCTAATTTAAATGAACTTCCATGAATAGAGCCGATTGAGCTTGCAATCTCGGGTGTAAAAATGTAATTTGCCCTTCCTACTATTCGACCGTTTTTGTTGAGTTCATCTAAATTTTGGACACGCGGGAACAATTTAAACCATTTAATTTGGAGTTTTCGAATTGTAAAATATAATTATTATAGCTTGTTTTACATTATTAACTTTGTTTAAAAAATCAATCATTTAATAATAAATCGGGCATAATTAATTATAAGATTTTAAATAATAGAGTGAATTCCTTATGAAAATTTCGAGAGATGCAAGAAATAGATATGAATTAAATGACTTCAAACTTTCTGAAAGAGGAAATATTGAGTTTGAAGGCGATATTCATTTAGTTAGATTATTTGTACAAAAATTAAATCAAAAAAGAGACTTAATTAACTACCCGGAATTAGCTATTCGGATAGGAGAATTCAATGGAATGGCACTAATGTACGAAATAAAAAAATACTTACTAGATTTGTACAGAGAACAAACTGAGAATGAATTTCTATCCGTAGAGCTTTTTGATCATTTAAACGAAAAAATTGGAGATTTACGGCTGAATAAGGCTATTTATTCTTTGATTGAAGAATTTCCTCCTGAAAAAATATATCAAGGAGACATCAATGTAGAAGAATTTTTGAAAGAAGAAGTTCAAGGAATTGGAAATAACATCCAGTTTATTAACGAATTCATAAATTTATGGCTTGGAAATAGTAATCCGTCTTATTCTCCTTTTATTGAATTATTTGACGATGAATCCCTTGAAAAACGGACTGCGTATAGGGAGATAATTGATGAAATTACAATATTCTTCGATGATAGAGCTAAGTTCGGCCCAAATAATCTCAACCTAATAGAGATGTTAAATGAACCAGCTGTTAAATATCCCCACTCAATACGCGAACAATTAGAATATATTCATGAGAATTGGGGGGAACTAATAGGGAAATACCTATTCAAAATCTTAATCGCTATTGATATTATACGAGAAGAAGAGACTCTGAGAGGATTAGGTCCAGGAAAGTCAGAAGCTTATGATTATGATGCATTTGAGATTGAAAATTACACACTTGATAAAGATTGGATGCCTAAAGTTGTAATGATTGCTAAAAATATATATGTCTGGATGGATCAATTATCTGTAAAGTATCAGAGAACCATATCCACACTAAACGAAATACCCGATGAAGAATTAGATCAACTAAAAGAATGGGGCTTTACTGGATTGTGGCTT
>Ga0114930_10000918_pt1 | contig 29771 bp, 29 predicted proteins | sample AnhtaG_FD_87300 | JGI IMG/M metagenome (GOLD analysis project Ga0114930, IMG submission 87300) | Deep subsurface microbial communities from Anholt, Denmark to uncover new lineages of life (NeLLi) - Anholt_01485 metaG | ecosystem: Environmental > Aquatic > Marine > Oceanic > Sediment | place... | reverse complement strand
ATCGATAAGATAGTTTAGATGTTCAACATATGTATATCCTGCCTTTTCCATTATTTTGTTAATATCCTGCGTATCCCACATGTTCCGTATCTGGGTATATACCACCTTTTTCCGCACAGCATCATCATAGTGTTCCATCAACTTAGCAGCAGCCTCTAACCCATCTTCCCCCTCAACAACCAGCGGCCCCCCATGAATCACAGACCGAGCCGAGAATGAACCAAGCAAACCTCCCATCTCGCGGATCACAACCGCCTGCAGGACTGACATCATCTCCCCGCTATCCGGATTAATTGCCGCTAACGAGATCGGGTCATAGTTCTTTGTCTGCCTATACACATCAGCCATATCAGTGGTCTGGAATATATTCCCATGCGGATGGTTTCGCACAAACTCATCCCACTGCTGCTTATCAATAGAATTAGTTATCTCAATCATTTTTAAACATACCCTTTTGTTGCTGAAGTTAAACCTTGTTATTTCGATTTCTGTACCATACAATTCCGGCCTTACCTATATTTTTAACATTCTGGTATATCAGTTCCTTTGTCCACCCTACAACATTATCACACCATCTATTGGGATGCGCCAGAATGCAGATCTGCAGCACCTCTTCGGTTTTGACCAGTTCAATAACATCATCCGTGGAAGCAATCTTCCTAGCGAAACGAGAACTTGCACCAGCACCGGATGTGTCTACAACATCCTTTACACGGATGTTCAGATCAGCCCATGTCCTGCCAGTATCTGTAAGGTACAGCATCTTATTATAGTCCAATGAAAGGTAAGGCTCCCCGATAATCCCAAAGTCGTTAAGATCATATTTATCCCACAGGTCGCGGTTCGACCATGAGGCAAGCGGGTTCCCGTGCATACAGACCGTAGCCACCTCTGCCACCGCCCTCATATCTTCAAGTTCCTGCCTGAATATCTCGATCGCTTTTTCTGCATTTCCCTTTGCCTTATCCATTACCTCATAATGGAAGCCGATCTCATGCCCCATATCTGCGATCTTTCGCATGATCTCCGGGTGGAACACATCCTCAGTGTGTCTGAAGTAATATGTGGATGCAATATTATATTCATGCTCAAGCTGCGCCATGTCCATAGCTCGCGCAATGGCACGGTCCACATCATGGCGCAGGATTATGCATTTATCTGAATAGTCCAGTGTTAGATATTTATGTACTGTTAATGGGACATACTCAGAAGATACTATCGTTTGGCAGAGTTTGTTGTATTTTTTAAGTGTAAAATCGAAATCAATCATAAATTTGTACCTTTATAATAAAATGGATAGTATTTATTAGTCAACATAGTTGAAGTCTCCTTTCCACACGCCCAAAACAAAAATTTTCACACAATTATTAATAAACACCTTATACAATTATTAAACCTATGTCCCTGAAAAACAAGACCATTCACGGCATCTTATGGGTCTCTTTATCCAACATACTATTAAAGTTTGTCAATTTCACCATAACCGTTATTCTCGCAAGGCTGCTTGAACCATCTGATTTCGGACTGGTGGCCATTGCCTTAATAGTCGTGAACTTTTTTGAAATCTTCCGTGATCTCGGAATCGGCCCGGCACTCATTCACAGGAAAGAAGATCAGGACATTGCAGCAGATACTGCCTTTTACATCTTCCCTGCAGTTGCATTCATCTTCTACGCAGTCTCCTACTTCATCGCACCCGCAGCAGCAGTTTTCTTCAGGGAAGAGGAACTGGGGATACTCATCAGGGTGCTGTCTCTTACTTTTGTCATATGGTCCTTCGGAAACCTACCCAGGACACTGCTCACCAAGGACCTTGAATTTAAGAAACTGGTGATCCCCCAGCTTCTGCCAAAGATCAGTTATGGTGCTGTAGCCATAGTAATGGCCCTGCAAGGCTACGGGGTGTGGAGTTTGGTGGGAGGGAGGCTTGTGCTTGAGTTCATGAGTGTCATCACAATCTGGAAAGCACTTGACTGGAGGCCGTCCCTGCGATTTGACAAAATAATTGCACTGGAACTGTTTAGCTACGGGAAATATGTTATATCCGCAATCCTCATCATCTTCATGATCTCCGTGATCGACATCACCTTCATAGGCCGCCTGCTGGGTTCCCATGAACTGGGATATTATTCCATTGCCTTTGGCATTTCAGGGCTGTTCACATTTCAGCTTTCAATCATGGTGTCCAAGGTTATGTTCCCGGCATTTTCCAAGATCAAGGACGATATGGATAAAATGGGATCGGCATATCTTAAGACATTAAGATATCTTTCCATCATAGCTTTTCCGGCAGCCTTCGGAATCATATCAGTGGCATGGTATTTTATTAAAGTGGTCTATGGGGATAAATGGCTGCCTGCTGTGGTAGTCCTTCAGGTGCTATGTCTCTATGGGCTGAACAAGGCATTACTAAAAATCACCGAAATTCTGTATCTTGCAGACGGAAAGCCCGGGATCATGACAAAGATCAACCTTTGCCAATTTATCATAATGCTAATATTGATCTATCCTTTGACCCTTAGATATGGCATCATCGGAACAGGCATAGCAGCAGTGATACCCTCAGCAATGATGGTGTTGTTAACATTCCATGAAGCTGGAAAGATCATAGACAGAAGTTTCCTGACCATTGTTAAGCACATCGCACCCGCCGCCACAGGTTCCCTCATAATGGTCTCGCTGGTGCTGTTGCTGCAACAACTGATCTCCCACTTATCACCTGCATTGGTCCTGCTCCTTTCCATCGGCTTGGGTGCCGTTTCATACTTTGCATTTCTCTGGTTGACGCAGAAAGACGAAGTCTTGGAGATCAAGCGGTTAATTGGTGTCTGAAGGGGTTTTGTGATGTATTCTCGCGGGATGTGGTAATGAAGCAAATTCAATATGTAGCTTCTTGCATGATTTTCACGCTTATCCATGAATTGAACAACTTCTGCTAGCTCTGTTTTTTCCCTAGTCCTTTCGGTCAATATATCTGAAAGCTCGTAATTCCAATAAGTTTGGTATCTTCCATATAATCAGCAATGTTGTGACTAATCTTGTACTCAACCGCTTCTTACAGAGATTTAAAGTCAAGAGTTGTTAATTTTTTCAAGATTTTGAATACAATGATTTTTCCTTATTACCCAGTTATCTTTCATTTAAGATTAATGCTTTGTTGTTTCTCTTGATAATGAAAACGACTAACATCAAATGGTTTGCATTGTTTTTTCCGGCACTGTCCCATAACATATATTTTGTGAGGTTGTGTCTCAATACAACCTTGAATAGTCTCTCTATAACATGTGACAATAGAGACTTTCATGGAAAACACTCCGTTGATATATTTTTATTTATATCAATATTTAATTATTTTAACATCAGTTGGATATGTCTCCGGATTCTTTTTTGGTTGTAAAAAACCTAAGATAAAAGGAATAGACCTTAAAGCCTGCGTTATCGAATAGAATATGGTTTCTTTTAAGTTTCTTGTATAATAGAATATCCATCCAAAGTAAAAGATTATCCCCCCTATTAGAATATAAAGTGGCAGTAAAGTATTATATAACAAAAATAAATTTATTGAGAAAAGTCCAAATAATATTAAAAATATTGAAATAAGTTTGAACTTATATTCTTTTAATCTCCGTAAGAAAATCAATTTACTGCTTGTGGAATACCTCAATATCTGTCCCTGTGCTTTGGTATATCTTAATTTCTTCTTTATTATACTTAAATAGTTTTCTTTTTCACCACCTAAATGATGCGACATTTGATCGGGCAATCTCAACAGTTTATATCCACTGTCTATCACTCTATAACTTAATTCACCCTCTTCACCAGCCAATAGATATGGATTGAATGTTCCAACTTCAAGTAGAACATCTCTCTTAAAAAGAGAATCAGCTGCGAACCATTGTATCTCTCCAATCGGCAAATTATTATGGTATTTTGCATACTTTTTTGCAATTCTAGTGTCATAAGGTTCTTGAATTACCATACCTACAATTCCAGCCAACTTTTTTTTATTTTTCAAAATCGGAAGAGCAATTTTGAACCAATTGACATTTAAAATCGAATCCCCGCATTGAAATTGAACATATCTCCCCTTTGTATTTAAAAATCCTATGTAATAGCCTGCAGCAGGTGATAAAGGAAAGGATGGATCTAATTGAAATATTTTTATTGGATATTTTGTAGCAATTTCAACTGTTTTATCGGTGGAAGCAGAATCAACTAGAACGATTTCACAAACATCGATATCCTCTGTAGCTTTTAGCACAGATTCTATGCAATTTGCGATATTCTTTTCTTCATTTCTACTAATAATAACAACTGAAAGATCATAATTCTGAACGTTCATTCTTTTAACCTATTGACACTCGGTTTATATAAATATCCTTCTAAGTAATGCTGTTTTGCATTCATAGTGGCAATGGTTATGTTTGATGATGTTGTGCCATTAGTGGTGATGCTTGCAGCATTGCTGAGTATAATTAAATAGATAATGAAAACCGAGAAAAAAAACTTTTGCAATGGTTTTCAGAAACAGCTTTTTCTTAATATTTTCGATTAACATGACACATCAGCTCCGAATAGTTCGTATATTAAAGTTTTCGATTAGTTAGGAAGTTAACTTGTATTTCTTTACTTATTACTATGGTAAATATACCAGTAACTACAGTATATAAAAGGCCTATTATGTGTATCGTGAAACCTGATAATATGGCTATCTCTAGAGGTATGCCTAAGGACATACTTGCAATAACCCAAGCTCCTTCATAGGTGCCAAATCCAGCAAAACTGTGGACAGGTAGTATAAGTGTGACACGGGTAAAGAGTGCTATGAAAACTATTCCAAAAACTCCAATTTTCATTAAATCCATGAGTATTAAAATAGATATAATAGTGCTAGAGCCAGAAGAAATAAGCGAGATCAATAAGAGTAGAATAAATGTTTTTTTTGAATTAATATTAATTAAGTTATCTTCCACTTCACACACAATTTTTAGAATTCTGCTAATAAAATTGAATTGGTGAAATTTTAAGAGGGTGCTTATTTTAGCGATGATAACCGAAAATTTGCCATTACATATCGCCATCAAAGCCCACATTGATAGAGATATAGATATAAATAAAAATATAATTATAAGATTTTTTGTCTGATCAGATAATAAAATCTTTGTATATAAACACAATATAGATAACAGTAAAAGAAGAGATATCGAAATCACATCGAAAATTCTTGCAACTATCAGTGAAGCAGTCCCATGTTTTAATGGAATCTTAATCATTTTATTTGTGAGATATATATATGATAACTCACCTGTCCGGACTGGGAGGATATTATTAATTAGGTTACTTACTGCAACAATAGTGAATAGATCATAAATCCGCAACCATTTATTATTTAACACAATCTTAAACCTGATGGCACGGAAAAAAATCGCCCCTAAATAAACAAAAAACCCCAGCAGAATCATGTAGGGATTGATCTCCTGGATGACCTCCACAGCCTCTTCTAGTTCAATTCGGGATCCCAGTAGATAAATAAGCAATAGAACAATAATCAAGCCAAATAGTTTCGGCAGCCACCATCTATTAAATAGAAATTGCTTAATTTTTTCAATCAACTTCCAACACCACAATATATTTATATCCTTTTTCGGTCTGTATATTCTCCTATAGCTCAAGTCTTCTGCATCTTTTTTCGTATCATAAATCCGAGCCCATTCAAGATTTGTTCTACGCATGTCTCCTAAGCCATTCTCGAGTTTCACGAAGACCTTCCTCGAAGGAAAATTTTGGTTCAAATCCCAGCAGTTTCATGGCTTTAGATATTTCAAAAGCATTGTTGGTTTCGAAAAACTCCAGGCTACTTCTCAAAATAGGTGGCTCAATTCTGGCAATACCAAATATTGATTCAACCCCCCATGGCATTATCGCACCAAGCCCGTGGGGATTTCGGATTTTGGGTTTTGGAACGCTTAACACCTTGCAAAAACCCTCGACCAACTCATTTGTGGTGATGGACCGCTATCCTGCTATTATGAACAATTCTCCTACAGCTGAATCAGCTTCCATGGTAAGCCGAAAAGCTTCTAGCATATCTGCAATGTAAATTGGGTGGCACAGGTTTTCACCATCCCCTATCATGATAAATCTCCCTTTGCGTAAGGTCCTGTATATCTTCAATGTGCGCGGGCAGCTCCTGCTGGTATAACGCGATAAGCCCCCACTCTATTGCTTTTATTTCCATGAGTGGCTTTTCCAGTTCTGATTTGAGTTGTGTTATTCTCTTAACATTTCACCTTGTTTTTATATTTGAAATTAAAAAGTTGCCTATAGCCAAGTAATCTAAATGACCTAGTTGGAAAGACCTAATAGCGTCGCTTGGTGTACAAACTATCGGTTCTTCATGCATATTAAAACTTGTGTTTATTAGTGCTGGTAGTCCTGTGATTTTATAGTATTCATCTATAATTCTGTAAAGGCTTGAGTTTATATCATTATATATAATCTGTGGTCTTGCAGTTCCATCTACATGCACAACCGCCGGACATTTTTCTTTCATATAGTCTGTACAGTCAAAAGTAATGGTCATAAATTTTGCTGTATGTTCCGCACCCTTCAGATTTTTGTAGCATTTATGCTGAAGTTTATCCATAGTAAATGGCGCAAAAGGCATAAATTCTGTTCTGTGCAAATTCTTGTTTAACCAATCGTTCACAGAGTCATCAATAGCTTGATAAAGGATACTTCTATTACCTAAGGCTCTTGGACCGTATTCCATTCTGCCATTGAATCGAGCAACAACTTTCCCCTCGAATAACAAATGAGCCACAATGCTTTCTATGTCCTGAATATAACGATACTTCAACCCGGATTTCTTTAATTCCACCTCTATCTCCTCATCAGTGAAACCTTGCCCAAAGAAAACATCATTGATGATAAACTTTGAATAATCTACCTCAGATTTATCATATTTATGATACAACACATATGCGGACCCAATATTTAGACCACCATCAGTCATTCCTGGGTGAATAAACACAGAGTCTACACAGTCTAACTCATGTAGCCGCTGATTTAATTTTACATTAGCAAATACTCCACCTACAAGAACAACATCTCGTAATCCCGATTTTTTTATCCAGTATTCACAATACTTTGTAACTTCCTCCTCCAGCAGGATCTGAATGCTTGCTGCAACATCTTCATGTTTATAATCCTTTGGCAGAGAATCTTGTATTTTTTGCACTGCTGTCCACATAAATAGTTTTCCAGCATTCCTCAATCTGCCATTATTATCACAATAAATGAACTTCTTAAAAATATCAAGATAAATTGGTTTACCATAAGCAGCCAAACCGGTTATTTTTCCTTCATGCTTCTGTGCTTTAAATCCAAGTAACTTTGTTATATATGCATAATAATTACCTATTGAATTATAACTTATTTCATTGTATAAATTTTCTAATTTACCACTCTTTACCTTATAGATTCTGGAGCAATAACCATCCCCACCTCCGTCTAAACTAATAATAATAGCATCTTCTTTACCAAAAGTATAATAAGCACCACAGGCGTGCGCAAAGTGGTGATCCACAAATTCTATAGGACATGTTATGCCAAATTCTTTTTTTATGAATACCCTGATCCTTCTTTTGTTTTTGTTGGTCATAAAAAATCTAAATTTTTGCATAGCCATCCATACTTGCTCATTGAAACCTATAAAAGATGCTATCTGGGATATGATCTGATTTTTGATCTTTTCTAATCTTGATTGAGGTTCTTCCAACCAGCCATCAAATTTTTGGGGCATATAAAAGAATGTCCGCAACCCCACATAAGCTACTCGTTCAATCTCTTCCGGCTTGGTATTTGTAATCCTCAATACTTCTCGAATGCTTTCCACTGGAAAGCCATTACTCAATTTCATACGGTTTATTCGCTCTTCATTTATTGCCGCCAGTATTTTACCGTCTTCAATTAACGCAGCACCGGCATTCACATCACCTATAATTCCAAGAATTTTCATTATATTTTCCCCACAAATTATTTTCCCTATATTCTTGATGTAAAATCAAATCATAATTCCGCACATAATTATTATAGATCGCCTCTCTCTTTATACCATTCCGCTGTCTGTTTTATACCTGCTTTCAGATTAATTTTAGGCTAATAAATTGCCGCCAGTATTTTGCCGTCTTATATTGATGCAGCACCGGCATTCACATCACCTATAATTCCGAGATTTTTCATTCTATTTTTACCCCCACAAATTATTTTCCCTATACTCTTGATGTAAAATCAAATCATAATTCTGCACATAAATATTATAGATCACTTCTCTCTTTATACTATTCCGCTGTCTGTTATATACCTGCTTTCAGATCAATTTTAGGCTCATAAATTGCCGCCAGTATTTTCACCGTCTTCTATTGATGCAGCATCGGCATTCACATCATCTATAATTCCGAGAATTTTCATTATATTTTGCCCCCACAAATTATTTTCCCTCTACCCTTGATGTAAAATCAAATCATAATTCCGCACATAATTATTATAGATCGCCCCTCTCTTTATACCATTCCGCTGTCTGTTTTATACCTGCTTTTAGATCAATTTTAGGCTCATAACCCATCTCTTTTTTTGCTTTTGTAATGTCAAATCTACGATTATTTTTAAAGAAATCTACTCTTCTTCTAAAAAGGGGGGGTTCAATACCAAAAGGTTTGCATATCATTTCACAAAGGAATCCCGCAATCCAAACAGGCCAAAGTGGAAAGTGCCGTTTTGGAACAGGAACTTCAAGACATTCTGCAATGACTTTCACAAGTTCATTTAAAGTGACATATTCATTGTCTGCAATGAGATATGTTTGACCCAAAGCATCTTCTTTTTCAGTACACAAAAGGTAGGCATCCACCAAATTATCTATATAGACTAGATGATAGAAAACGCCTCCGCTACCTAACATGATAAACTTTCCTGATTTAATTGCCTTGAATAATGGCAAAAATCTATTGTCATACGGACCATAAATTCCAGCTGGTCTCACAACTACAAATGGTATATCATATTCTGTACATAATTGTTTTGCAAGTTTCTCACCTTCATATTTGGTATATTGATAATAATCTTCCGGGTGAATATGTGCATTTTCATTTGCAGGTATATTTTTTACATTACCATGTACTCCGCATGTACTTGTTAGTATATACCTTCTGATTCCATGCCTTTTAGCTGCCTCTATAAGTACCCTATTGGATTCTACATTAGCAGCCCAATAATCTTTTTTTGGGAGATTTATTTCTCTAAAGGCTGCTGCAACATGATGAACATAAGAAACACCAGCCATTAGATTGTCCACTAATTTTTCATTATTAACACTGCCAATGACAACTTTTATGCCCAATTTTTCGAGTTCGTCACCATAACCTTTTTTTATATCCAATACGATTACTTCTTGCTCTTCTTTCACCAATCGTTTTGCTAGGCTATAGCCTGTGAATCCCGTTCCTCCCGTTACTAAATGTTTTTTCGTCATCAACCTATCAATCCTTATAATATTTCATTGTACACGTCTAATATTTTCTCACCAGCATGTTTCCATGAATAATCTTCTACTGCCTTTTCACGTACTTTTATACTTAATCTTTTGGTTAACTCTTCATCTTCAAGAAGTTTTATAATACCATTTGCAAAAGAAACATAATCTTTTGATTTTGCATATACGCCTAACTTTCCTAATATGGACTTATTCACTTGATTGTCGAATACTATTGTTGGAAGACCGGAAGCCATGTACAAGTATAGTTTCCCATTAGATTCTGTTTCCGAAATTTTTGGTGAAACCGAGATATAACCTAATGCAAGGTATTCATGCGCCCGATTATAATCGATTTTGCCAGTGAATGTCACAAAATCATAGATACCAAGTTTTTTTGCCATTTCTTTATATTTATCTACATTTGGATATCCCATAATCAAGAAGTGGACCTCCTTAATTTCTTCTAATACAAGCGGAATTGATTTTAATAAGTAATCCACCCCTTGATATTCATTCAACAAACCTAAAAAGACAACAACTTTCTTGTTCAAAGGAATATTTAATGATTTTCTCAGGTTGGAAATGTCGATATTTGGCTTAAATCTGTCTGTGTCTACACCATCCTCTACCACAAATATTTTTTCCCCATCAACATTGAATTCTTGTTTCAGAACACTCGCCATTTTCGTCGAACTTACAATAATTGCATCGGATAGTGTACATACAAACTCTTCAAAACGATGAGTGATTTTATATGGAAGACCCCCACTTTTTATAAAACTATGTGCAGAAATTTCATCGCTAAGACTTCCTTGCAAATCAAAAACAACTGGTGTGCCCTCAATTATACTGCAAAATTTTCCAAGTAATGCACCTTCATGCAGATGAGCATGGATGATGTCTGGTCTCCGATTATGCACATGTAACAATGATTTTAATAACAATAATATATCTAGATAAAACATGTGATATGAGGGACCTGCATCTAGTTTATTGTACCATGGGATATTTGGAATTCTATGAATATCAAGATTTTGGATGTTTCTTCCATTATGGTATGTGCAAATCGATATCTCATTACCAAGAGCTGTCAATGCTTTTACTTCCTCCAATATTCTGACATGTGCCCCTCTATCTGCAAAAAATGGTGTTGGCGCAATTGTTGTTATTTTATACATAATAAACACTAGCTTCAGTCAAGTTATTTTTATTTAAATTTGTAACTAAATAAATTATCCAAAAGAAAACTTTGTAGGTAATCTTTTGGAATTCCAAAAATCCTTTTTCTCCAAATTCTATCGCAGGAATTACATGGTGTTAAATTTTTATATTCTCCATTTTTCATTTTTTTTCTAAGTGCTATCATTTTTTCGTTATTCCACATCTCAGCAATGGTGGAATCTCTTACGTTGCCTATACAATATTCTCCGAAAAAATCTTGTGGACATGGTACCACAGATCCATCCCATAATATTGTTAATGAATACCAAGGAAAGGTACAAGGTCCGTAGGTCGCTCCATCTGGAATGCTTTGATTCCCATTTTCTAATTCCAGATTCCCACCCCAATTATGCGCATCTCTCCCAGTAAACTTATCTAATGGGAGGTTTTTAAATTTAGTTTTAAAGTCATCTGACATATCTGGTTTTAAAGTGATATTTTGAAACCGGATTGTTTGTAGGATGGTATAAGGGGTTTTTTTCTGTAGCTTTTTCTTTATACTTAGAAAAGTTAAAATATTATTTAGAGTCTTATCAAAATCTGCACCGACTCTAATACTCTCGTATGTTTCTTTATTATATCCATCAAAAGAAAACGAAAGGAAATCAAGACCAGATTCTAACAATTCATAAGATTTCTTTTCAGTCAGAAGTGTACCATTCGTGTGAAGTCTCGTCAATAACCCCTTTTCCTTACAATATTTTACCATTTTAAAGATATCAGGATGTGTAAGTGGTTCTGCTCGATGAAAGATGTTCACATCATAAGCAGAATTACTAATCTCATCAATAATTTTCTTAAAAATATTTAATTCCATTCGCCCCTTTCTTTCCTTCGGGATTGAACTATTTAGGCACATTTTACAATTCAAATTACAAATAGTCGTAGGTTCAATCCACAGCCTACTTGGAAGATATGAACACTTCTCATTGCGTTTCTGGTAATTCCAAAATATCTTCCAAATTCTTTGTATATTTCTCATTTTTATCATTATAATGTTCAATTAAATTACACTTTATGTGACACAGGGTCTTGCTATGCAATCGCAATAGTCTAGCCCATTACTTTTGTGCATCCATCTTTTCTTTAAATCTATTAGAATGTTCCACAATTCCTTCTCTCAAAAAGTTATCACCCAAATACATGATAAATTCGTCATCCAAAAAGTCTTCAGTAACAAGGATTGTATGAACTAACCCTTTTTGGCTTGCCTTGATAAATAAAATCTATTTTTGCATCCCAGTTTTCAGATTTAATTGTTTTCATAACTTGTTTTTTGTTAGGCCCAAAAACAATTCTTATTTCGTTTGCAACCGCCTCAATCACGTCTTGATTGCATAAATTAATATTGGTTTGTTTGCAACAGGAATGAGCTATTTCTATCGTGAGGATTTTATTGGACATAGTCTTGTCACATCCGCCAGATTAAATATAATTACTTTTTTAAATATAGATATCATCATTCCACCACCACTTCAACCAAATAACTCTTCCTCTCATTCATCCCATAATAAACTTTCAGCATTATGTCTGCCAGAACACCAGAAACAACAAATTGACTGCCGATAACAACCATAAAGATTGAAACCACAAATAATGGTCTATCTGTCAAACCCATATCGAAAAACAGCCTTAAAATTAACAGATATAAACCAACAATGCCGCCAATAATGCTCAAAACCAGACCAAGACCACCAAATATATGTATTGGTCTTGCAGAAAATTTCTGCCAAAAGATGACAACAGTTAAATCCAGAAATCCTTTTATAACCCTTTTCCATGTATATTTTGTATTTCCATATATTCTCTTATGGTGTCTCACCTTTACTTCACCTATTTTATAACCCTTCCATAACAATAAAGCTGGAATATACCTGTGCATCTCTCCATACAATTCTAAATCACCCAAGCACTCTTTCTTATATGCTCTTAATGTACAGCCTGAGTCATGAATATCTTCGGCGGTAAACCGTCTTCTAAGCCGGTTTGCCATCCTGGAGAATGCTTTTTTAAGCATAGAGTCTGCTCTATCAAAGCGCCATCCACACACCACATCATAGTCTTCTGTTTTTAACTTCTCGAGAAGTTTTGGCATGTCAGCCGGGTCGTTTTGCAGGTCGCCATCCATGGTGATTATCACTTCACCTTTGGAATAGTCAAATCCAGCTGAGATTGCTGCGCTTTGTCCAAAATTTCTTCTGAATTTGATTATTCTTACTTTCGCATCTTCTTTGTTAATTTCTTTTAAAACTCCGAATGTGTTGTCGGTTGAACCATCATCAACAAATATTATCTCGTAATTTTCGGTAATCGAGGGAATAATATTGATCAGTTTCGTATAGAGCTCTTTTAAATTTTCCTCCTCATTATAGATAGGAATTACAACTGAAATCTCTGCTGTTTTCTGTGGTTTTTGCATTTTATCATCCACATTTATTCTTTATTTTTATACCAAGCAATCTCTCTTTCTATCCCTTCTTCAATTGAAATTTTAGGTGTCCATCCCAAATTATTTATTTTAATTATATCAGATAATGTATTTATTACATCTCCTTTTTGTTTTTCTATGTTTTGCACTTTTGCTTTTATTCCAATAATTTCCTCTAATCTTTTAATCAACTCATTAATGCTAATTCTAGTCCCACCACCAACGTTGAACACTTCCCCCATGTTCTTACTTACAGCAGCTAACATAGTCGCTTCGACAGCATCGTCAACGTAAGTAAAATCTCTAGTTTGCATCCCATTCCCAAAAACGACAATTTCTTCCCCCTTGAGAATTGCTCTTATAAACTTGTGTATCGCCATATCGGGTCTCTGTCTTGGCCCATAAACCGTGAAATATCTAAGTGAAATTGTTGGAAGGTTGTAATTTTTCCAGTATAAATAACATAAATTCTCTCCAGCTAATTTTGTGACGCCATATGGCGAAACAGGTTTTAATAAGCTGTCTTCCTTAGTTGGCAATTCCGCATCTCCATAAACTGAGGAGGACGAAGCGAAAACGAATTTTTGGATTTTTCTGTTTTTATAAAATTCCAATAGCTTTTGTGTTGCTTCAATATTGTTTCTTGTATATATCTCAAAACTTCTTCCCCACGATGCTCTCACACCAGCTTGTGCTGCTAAATGGAATACAATATCAACATTAGGAAATTGGTCCAATTCTAAAATATCTTCTTCGATAAAACTAAAATTTCTATTTTCCAATGCAACTGCAATGTTTTCCTCTTTTATAGTTCTCAAGTAATAATCAGTAAAGCAATCCATTCCGATTACATAATTTCCTAACCCCAATAGCTTGTCAACTAAGTGACTACCAATAAATCCTGCGCAGCCAGTTACAAGTGCTTTCATTTATGTTTCTCCTCCTTCTTCTATAGATACATCTTATAATTAGTGAGGTGAGCTCCGATAATAAATCCTATGATTGTGTTTCATCTTTGGTATAGGTCATCTCCAGTGGATATAATTTTCACCTCATCTTTTATAAACCTTTAAGTTAAATATTCGTCCATGACCCTCGCAAAAAAAGCAGCATACGGCATCGCATGGGTCACTTTGTCCACTATGCTTATAAGAGTATTTAATTTCGTCACAAAGATCATCTTAGCCAGACTCCTTGCCCCGGCAGACTTTGGTTTGCTTGCCATAGGCTTGCTGACAATCAACAGCATGGGCTTGTTCCGCGACCTCGGCTTTGGTGCCGCACTCATCTATAAGAAAGATGATTCGGACCACACCGCTGCAAACACAGCGTTTATACTGCTCCCTATCGTTGCATCATTGCTATTTGTGCTTTCATACTTGTCAGCACCATATATCGCCCTGTTCTTTGACAACGTGGCAGTTGAATCGATAGTTCGAGTGCTCGCGCTGACCTTTATCATCTCCTCGTTTGGCACCATCCCGTCCATGTTGCTTGAGAAGGAACTTGAGTTCAGGAAGAAGCTGTTACCAGAGACTATGCCGGCTGCCGGATACGCATGTGTGACAATCGGGCTTGCGCTGCATGGGTATGGGATCTGGAGCCTGGTGTACGGGCAGATTGTTTCCGCGGTGCTGATGTCGGTGCTGATATGGATGGTGTCTGATTGGCGTCCGACGTTCAGGTTTGACCGTGAGGTTGCAGGGGAGTTGTTTGGATATGGAAAGCATATTATGGGCGCAAGCGTTGTGATCTTTCTCATTACAAATATTGATGATGCAATCGTTGGCAGGATGCTCGGTATGGAGGCACTTGGGTTCTATACGATAGCATATACGATCTCAAATCTACCTGCTACGCAGATCACACATCTGGTTAGCAGGGTAATGTTTCCTGTGTATTCGAAGTTGCAGGATGATCAGGATGCTTTGAGGAACGCATATCTGAAGACGCTGAAGTACGTGTCGATGCTGTCGATTCCAGCAGCATTTGGAATATTTGTGATTGCGCCGGATTTTGTGAGTGTGGTACTGGGAGATAAGTGGATGCCTGCAGTGCCAGCGCTGCAGGTGTTGTGTATATTTGGAATGATACGATCAATAAAAGCAACATTTGGACCGATATTTCAAGCAACAGGGAATCCAAAAATTATAAGAGATATTGCACTGTTAAAATTAGTATTGATGCTTATTCTAATATTCCCATTAACATATAAATATGGCATATTAGGAACCGCTTTAGCAACTACAGTTCCCTCAATTTTGACTGCCGTATTGCAGATTTGGAAGATCGCAAAAATCTTCAATCAAAAGATGTTTTTGCTATTTAGAGTATTGTTACCTCCTTTCATAAACGCTATAATTATGATGTTTGCGATATTATATTTAAAAAGCTTCTTCCCCGTCATTTCAATTTTTCACATAGTTATATTAATTTTTGTCGGAACTATTGTCTATGCCAGTGTAAGTTTACTGCAAGATAAAGAATTACGTAAAGAAATGAAAATATTAATACATTGGTGAAACATCATCAAGTTCCACAGTTGATACATATTTAGTCATTTAATATTGATTCAATCTCATTTACAAGGTCTGACGGTGAACTATTGCGGGGAACAATAAATGAATAGCATTCAGCATCATTAAATGCTTGTTCATATATATATTTACTTGCATTTATAACTTCATCAGCAGTAGGAATTGCTGGGTCTATAGTGTGCCAATCTCGCATATAGTTTAAAAAATTCGAGAACTCATAAGCGATCTCATTTGCACATCTATCTGCCAATTCTACAGAATTTGATTTTATAAATTTCGTATAACTATTGTCGCATCGTACTACATGAACAACTTTAGAAATTTTACCATAATCTCCAATATTATCTCGACCAAAAACTGTAACCGGGGATACCCGTCGCCTTGCTTTACTCGGTCCCCGGAACCGCTCGTGTAGTTTCCATTGCAATTTATCGGAAAATCCACGATCTTTCATAATACGAGAATGAAGATTTGGATTACCCTGAGTATTATGTGCGTAAATTTGCATACGCTTAGGATAAACGTATGCCATACCATCAGTACCAATCATACTAAGGTCGTCACTCATGAACTTATAGCCACCCCGATCGATCAATTCAATACATATACCCGTCTTACCTGCCCCAACCCCACCCGGAAATAACATTACATCATTACCATACATTATACTACTTGCATGTAAAAACCCTCTGTTAATTTGTAACATTCTCAAATGTAGTATTGGTTCAAGAGCATCATAAATTAAGTTCTTTGCTGTAACTTCAAGTTTGGAGAGATAGTTCCAGTTTTTTCTAATATAAAACCATTCTATTATTCGCTTTTTTAATGTTGTAGATATTACATCAGGATCACATATTGCATCTATCTCTAAATATTTTGATGTGAATGGATGCCCCTCTATTTTTAGTGCAAACCCTGTATCGCCATTATGGTCAAATGACCTATTATTTATAAAAACGGAGTTTTTAGATACATATATTTTATCCCCCACTGTTTGGCCATGTAAATCGGGTTCAATATTTAACCCCGTAACATTAAATGATAAACACGGCTTTTTAGTGGTGGTGGGTAATAGAGAATATTCATCCAACAGCAATTTTTCCGCTGAGTGATTACCACATATATCTACAGAAAGTTCATTAAATAACAACGCCATAAGTATCACCGCTTCTGCATATAATTGGGATTGAACCTATTTTAGTTATTAACATTCCATGAGTACACTTCAATTGTATTATCACTCCCTTCTGGATGAAAAGTCATGTTATTTCTTATATAATCTCTTACTCTTGGATCTGTATAATACCGATCAATCTTGTAATCTACAATCACCCAACCTCTATCATTTCTAACAATCTGCATAAATGAGTCGTATGTATTCAATATAATAGCTCCAGTGTGCCGATCAACTAATTGGCTTTCATTGTTTATGATTCCTTCATGTTCAATTTGTTTTATATAATAATCTGCTTGTCCTGAGTAATACAATGCTGCTTGAGGCAAAGTTGTTATAATTTTATCTCCTTCGACAAGCCTATTTTTTACGAAGCCACCCCCTTCTTTCCAGTTTGAGTGTACTATGCCATTGTGAATATTTCCATGATCCTTTTGCGATATACCAAAGGCACTCACTGAAGAGGCTATCTGCACAAGTAATAGAACGACCATTATGAATAAAATCGCAAATGTAAAATTCCTTACAAGTTTTTTTTTTATTTTAACTTTGTTCGATATCCGTGTGCATAGATCTTCATTAATGACATTTCGGATGACATATAAGTCAATAGCATATGATGCGGAGAGAACCAAAAAGGGAAAAAACAAAAACGCATATCTTGGAGCTTTCCAGGGGTTCAAACTTAAAATGATAAACGGAATGAAAATATTCAAATACAAATACGCGCTATTATGCATCTCGTCTTTGATTATTCCAAATCCCCACAATAATATTGAAATTGTAATACAAATAATTACTAAAATGAACAATATCCTTAGATCAGGTGTAAGTGCATAATAATAGAATGGGTGTTGCCCCCAAATTGGTGCGCCTGACGGTATATACTCAAAGGGAGTTTTTCCTGTCACGATCATGTACAGCAAAGCCAGCCCTGCACTTATTAGAGTTCCGAATATAAAATATCGCTCCTTCAATATCTCTCTTTTATAAAGCAGTATATAAATCACAGCCATTGGTAAAAAAGATAGAGCAAGTCTATGAGAAAGACATGCACAAATAAATGCAATTGCCGAAAATGATAGTACTTTGAGATTATTCTTATTCAATCCCAAGTAAAATAAATATGCAGTAAGTAGATAAAAAAACTGGAATTGTGCATACATCCTGGCTTCTCGTGCCCATACAATTTCCCATACAGAGAATGTTATTAATACTGCCGCAAGAAGCCCCACTCGCTTGTTTGCAACTTTAGCACCCATCAGATAAACAAGAGGTATCGTCAGTGTACCAAAAATAACACTGACAATTCGTGCAGAAAACTCACTAATTCCAAATATCTTAAAAGATAAAGCGATTAAATTTGTATTCAATATAGAGCGAGTGTATGGCATTCCTGAAGGATTAACTGGAGTTCCATGCTCTAATATTCCAATTGCAGCGTATGTTGTAGTTAATTCATCAACCCAAAAACTTAAGTTGTCAAGATTAGCATACCGTAAATAAAAACCAATCATGACTAAAAAACACAGGAATAAGATGCCATACTTTGAAATAAATTTATCAACAGTGTGAATTAATGGATAACTACTTAATGAAATCTTAATTCTTTCTGGAATGAACTCAGATATTAATAAACATGCTCCAATCAATATAATAATTTTATCTAAATTCCCTATAATGTAAGATTTCTGCATCAAATTAAATGCTAAATCAAAAAGTAATAGAGCAACTCCGAATAATCCAAGTATATGCGTCCCAACAAAACTTTTAATTCTCAAATTGGTTTTAGTCATAATGATATCATCTTTTCATCCAATATTTACGTTATTATGCCTTTTCGTTATTTGAAAGTGTATCTATCCATGTTTTACAATCGTTTCGAAAACGCCCATTAATTTTTCTGCTTCGGATACGATGTTAAATTTCTTTTCAATTATTTCTCTACCCTTCTCACCCATATTAATACGCAGCTCGCTATCCTTGCATAGTGTTATGATCGCATCTGCAATCGCTTTTTCATCCTTCGGCGTTACCAATATCCCGGATGCTCCATCTTCAACAAGCTCTGGTAATCCGGACACCGTCGTCGAGATTACTGGCAGCTCCATAGCCATCGCCTCCATTGTAGAAACAGGGATTCCATCTCGATCGCCATTTTCTGTAATAATGCATGGCAATATAAACATATCTGCATCATCATAATATTGCATAAGTTCTGAATCAGACACGTCTCCTCTGAATTGCACATATCTTTCTATATCCAAATCACGCACCAACTGTTGAAGATGGTCATACAGCGGTCCAGATCCGATAATGGTAAATTTACACTTCGGCATCTCTTTTATCACCATAGGTATCGCTTTTATCAGATACGCTATGCCCTTTTTCTCAACAAGTCTTGCAACGGTTAACATTCTGATTTTATCATCAGCCCTTAATTTTTTTTGTGACTTGAATTTATCAAGATCAATGCCACACCTGATCAATTCTATCTTGTTGTTGACACCTATCTCACCTGTCAGGTAATTTTTGTTATATTCTGATATCGTAACAACCGACTCTGCATCATTCATCACCTTTCGCAATTCATCTGTATCCTGATCCATATAAATATCAAACGCGTGTACAGTCAGGGTATATGACAGTCCAAGCATCTTCCCCAATCTTCTCGCAACACTGCCCACGTTTGCAAAATGTGCATGTATTAATTCCACATCTTTTTCTTTCATAATTGTTGCAAAATATGCAAGTTTTACATCTGCTTTTAGTTCATTTTTTGATATATTTCCCGTACTCAAACTCCAGATTAATGCTTTTGCAAAATACATTGAAAATCTAAAAGGGTTGTTAGTGAAAACGAGTTTAGGAGCGAAGTAATGAGCTTGCTCTAACAAATTATACTCTTCGATTTCCTTATGTGTAATCATTTCACATGAACGACTTATTGAAAATATATGGACATCGTGCCCCCTTTTTAACAGTTCCACTATTTCATTGAGTACAAACGATTCCGAAAGTTTTGGGAACATTTGTAAGACGTATGCGATTTTCATGTTTATTCCCATATAATTTACCACTAATAGTAAAATGTGACGTCCTCTATATTAGTAACACTACGTTTTCTTAATATATTTCTGTGAATCTTGGGCACCAACAGCGAAAGGAAAAAATGAATATAAGCCTTCCTTTGAAGGGCATTCTGTTTAATAGAATCTAAGAAATATTTCCGTCCCTCTTTCGAATGTTCGGCAAGACAATAAAGTACTCCAAGCCGCCTTGAGTGTTCACTAAGAATCGAGGGATGCTTGGATAAATCAGTTTGATATTTTCTTATTAGCGTTTTCCTAGCCTGAATTTTGGAATTTAAATCAACTGATATCTGGGCCCCGTGGACATGGTGTTTTGCCACGATATCTGCAATAAAATCGAATTCATAATACTTTGAAAGTCTTATCCACATATCCCAATCTTGACAGCTTGACAATGCATCATCGTATAAACCAGCTTTTTGAAAACAGCTTTTCCTAATAAGAGGTGTTGGACTCCCTAAAATACAGCCTTTGAGGAGATTAGTATACACATTTCCCCGTAAGGTCGGAACACTCTCGGATATAATTTTCCCACTTTTATCTGAGACATAAAAAAATCCACTATAGATAACACCAACTTTATCGAGGGACTTTTTGATTTTAATCACCTGTTTCTCTATCTTCTCTGGTAACCACTCATCATCATCATCTAAAAGAGCCACATAATCCCCTCTTACAGACTTGATCCCTGAATTTCGTGCAGCACTTCCTCCTTTATTTTTCTCGTGCCGAATATATCTAACTCTTTCATCCCTTTTTTGAAATTCTTTAATTACCCCTTCAGTATCATCCGTTGAGCCATCATCAACAACAATTATTTCAAAATCCTGATAACTCTGGTTTAAAATGCTCTGAATTGCCCTGCCTATCAGATGCGCCCGATTATAAGTTGGGATGACGACGCTTACAGTTGGATTTTTTTTCATTTTCATATTTTTCTTATTGTTTAAATGAAAATCTAGTTGTGAAACACGGTTAAAGACCTAAACCTGGAAGCTATATAATCAACTTGTTTGGGTATAAATTCGTATATAACTAAGCCAGTCCCCAGCACAATATAAATTAAATCAATAGTAGGAAGATCATATTTAGTCAATTTAGAAATTAATTCCGGTAATTGATTAATTATAACGTAAAAGAGAAACATCAATATACCAAATAATCCAATAAAATGTAATTCAATGAAATGTTTAATCTTTATTTTCACAATTAATCCATCCTTAATATCCTTAGCTTGTTGATTTTCTTTTAGTTCATCAAAATATTTAATAATAATAATAATTGTAGCAACCCATATTCCGCAGACATTTCTTAAACCTAAACATATTAACTTACTTGGCACATATCATTGGTAAGTCGTCTTAGGGGAGGAATACTAATAAAAGTTATGATATTGAATACTCTTGGTTTTACCGATATCCTCAACATTTAGGTTAGCTGTGAACCAGCATCCAATTCCAAGAGCTGAAACCTGCAACAGCATATTTCCTCTAACAAATCCAGTCTCCAAGCGTGCATACCACTTATCCAAATCCTCTTATCCAGACACAATACAACATAATAAGGTGCATCAGGCAGGTCCCTGATCGCAGCCCATCTCTTACCTGCTTTAGTCCTACTCCTTTCCATTGGCCTAGGTGCAATTTCACACTTTGTATTCCCCTGAACCGAAGAACGGAATCAAATTTAATAATTCCATCCATTTCACAAACTGCGCACGGTCTGTGTCAATCTCAAAGATCAATAATTGTATCTCCAATAATCATCGTGTTCAAAGTTTACAGCCTTCGCTCCCCATATCCCTCTTATCATCCTCGATCGAGTCAATTCGGTTTAATTCTTAAATATCGAGGCAATATATCCCTCAGGTACGTTGCAGTAATTCTGTACGATTTTAATAAATATGTTCTCCTGTGCCTGCCTGGTCATCGAATATGCATCTTCAAAGTCCTCGATACTCTCAAGTTCCTTCACAATAAGCCGGATCTGAACATTGGTTAATTTTAATACGCTTTTATCGATCTTTGGAAAAATATTGATATAATATGTAGTCTTTCTTGGCTTATCTGTGGAAATATTCTTGATTATTCCACAATGAATACAATATGGGTGCGGCTTTAATCCAAGCATTCTGTCGTTAATCTCAAATGGCAACCACACTTTATCCGTACTCCCACAGCTTTTATGAACACAAACCATATTTGTTATCCTTCTATTAAAAAATTATAAAATATCACAATTTTATTTTATATAATAATTATTCCCTGAAAAATAAAGTTGTCGGTAAATATATTCAAAAAGATTGTCAATATTGCATTTTATTATTTAATATCTTAATCTGGTTAAAAACTGGTTGTAGTATCCGAATATTATTTCGTCCATCTTCCAATGTTCGATTACTACATTTTTTTTTATCGCAAATCACCGCCCAAACGTATTAAAAAACAATCCTAACAATGATTCAGGCTTCAATTTCCTAACAAACGCACCATTTGGAATTTCTCCCAAATCAAGTTTCAATGCACCATGATTTCTGCGATTATACCATTCTTTAAATTCATTGGCTGAATTTAATTTTTTTTTCTATGTTTTTTATAAGTTTGAATGAAGCTCCCCACAATGCATTGACCATGGCTTGTCCCAACCGCAGCAGAGCTGCGGGGTATAACGATTAAGATTAACCTTTCCATCTTCCCATTTGTCTGAGGATTATTTCTTCGTGATGGAATATGTTTTATTCCTCTTGATTTCAGATAATTTTGGAAAATCGATTCTGCTTCCTTTAAATTCACAATAGCATTTTCAGTCGTCACATTATCCAATTCCCCAATTGATAAGATCTTCCTGGATGCATCATCTTCGTATGCAATCATATGTTTGCCACTGACTCCAATAATTTTAAAATATTCGCTTTTGGATTTACCTGCGGAATATAAGAGCTAACATAGTAAGCTGGAATTTCTAACTCCTTGAAACCAAGATGCATTAAAAGGAATCCAATGAATAGGATTCTTAAACGCACACTTCGGGAAGGAGGGCATGAAACATTTAAATCCCCATGAAGAGATTTATGTGTACCATATCACTTATCTATTTTTCTTCTTTAATTTTTCAGCAGTTAATTCTATGAAGATGATGCTACTTAGATGACGCAGACTTCAAAATGAAATAACTTATAATTGTGATACCAAATAAGAAGATGACATAGTTGAGGGAAGAGATTTCCATCACTTTATTTTCAACAGATTCTGGAGGAGGTATTATTGATATGTTTTCGTCCTGAACTGTATTAAATTGCGAAATTGGTTTAAAATTGTTTTGTCCACATACTGCCATACTGCCCCATTTTTCAATATTTGGGTATGATGTAAAGAAAATATGGGTAGAATCTTCATCAATCTTTTCAGTTGGGTAATAATTCCAGGTTCCTTCATAGAATACATACAAATTAATAGAATCCAACATTATGTCATTTTGTTCAATCCAAGATTTTTCAACTGAAAAAGTAATGGAAAGATTTTCTACATTATTTTCAGAAAAAAAACTTCCAGATCCTATGATGACATTAAAATTCTTATAAACAAATGGTGGAGGAGAATAATCCACAAGTGTGGAAGTATTTTTGAGTATCGCGATTTTTGATACTATCAACTCATAATTTACAAGTCCTTTAAATTTTATGTGTTTTATTATATTGCAATCTGATTGAAAATTATAAAAAACGTCATTATTTTTGTAAATATCTTTTTTTTGAAATTCATCACAACCTATATTTGTGATATCTTCGGTCATCTCACATGAATTCAATGAATAATTCATATATGCAATATTCTTTCCCATCTTAATTTCTACTGTTTTATGTGGAGGTTTGCACCAGCCATATACATCATTGAATATAATTTGATTTTTGCCAACTGGTATATTATATATATATTCTCCACTGGCATGCCAATTCAGATCTTCCCCACTGGACAATTTCCACCTTGCTTCTGGTATAACTTCAGGTGGCCCTATTTTTACTGTTAATTTACCAGTTATTTCAGCGCTCACAATATTGTTAAAAAGAATAATAAATAATAGCACAACTATAACGATCTTTGCAATAATCCTTTTACGAATTTGCATACATTTACCGCATTCCCATTAATTAGATAAATTTCGATTTACTATTTATTCAATTAAACCTACAAATAATTGGACTTAAATGAATTATCTCAATTGTTATATGAAAGAGTGACATTTATACCTTTCGATAATTCAAATAAATTGTGTAGTCCCATAATAATTTCGCATTCAATTTTACCCTGAATCATTTGTTCAGCGTATGAAGCCAAATAAGAGAAAAATTCGTTACATAATCAATTATAAGAAGAAAGATGAATCTAGTAAAACAATAGCAAAAGACATGAAAATATCAACAAGACGAGTTGAACAGATTTGGAAAGAATATAATAAGACTGGAAAAGAACCTATAATTGGAAAGAATCTTGGCAGACCAAAGAAATAATCCTGAAGAGGTTGAAATCATCAATAAAGCCTTTGACCGCTTCAAATTCGGAGCAAGAATGCTGGAACCTATCATCGAAGGTTTCTATAATATCCATATACCTCATAATAGAATTCACAATTGCTTGCTTTCAGAAGGTCTGGCTAAACAAAACATAAAGAAAAATAAGAGACGTAAATGGATCCGATATGAAAGAAAGCAATGCATGTCGGCAGGACATATAGATTTGCATGAAGATACAGAGGACAGTATCAAAGTTTGTGCCATTCTGGATGATGCTTCCAGGAAGATCTTAGTAGGTGGAGAATTTGCAGATATAAGATATGAAAAAAGGTAGTAATCGAACAATGGAAGATGGACGAAATAATATTAGATAACTACATTACCTTATACAAGATTAAAATATAGGATATCTATTAATTAGTACTAAGGAAAAATAATGGAATCAATTCGCAAAATAATCATCTCATTACTGGTCCTGGCCCTGTTTCTTGGCGGAACTGTAGAGATCAGCGAAGGCTCAATAATCCTGGGAGTGCTCTGGATACTGTTAGCATTAATCCTGATCGCAGTATTAAGTTTCAAATCGACTAATAAATCTGACGCAATTAAAGCCAGCATACCCTACTTATTGATCGGTTCAGCCATCGTGTTAAGTGATATAGTATACAACCTGCAAACTGCAAGCGAATTAGGCACCCTGGACATCATGACCTTCGTGTTCGGTGCATCCTTGATAGCACTCGGGCTCAAAAACAGTGACGCACGCCGGATGGGCACATTCACCGTGTATATGTCTGCCACATTCCTGGTATTGTTCCTGATCTTCTTCAGTTTGTTCACCCACCTGCAGATAGATTTTACCCACATATTTGACCATTATTTTGTCCTGACCCCAGTGGTATTTATCCTGCATTTGCTGGGATACCCTGTGGAAATAATAGATCTCGAAACCGTCAGTATGAACGGTGTGGAAGAGATGAGTGTGGTGATCGGAGGGCCGTGTTCAGGTCTATATTCTATGTTCTTGCTGATAGGTATTATCGTTGGTTATATCAAACTGGAAAATATGAGATCAGGGAAGGTATATTCCATGATTTTGATCACAGCTTTGGTGGCATATATCGCCAATCTGGCCAGGATCACTGTACTCTACATCGTAGGATATCATTACGGCATCGATACCATGATGTTTATCCACACACACCTGGGATGGATTATCTTTGTGGTGGTGGCCGGAGTTTTAATATATATCTTAAATGAAATGTCGCTTCGTCAACATTGATCAATTCGTAATCTGAACACAGCAAACATCAAAATAAAATAGCATGTCAGGACAGTAACATACACACCTGATATCATTGCAGCCCTCCTGAAGTCAAAGTCCTTGTTAGAAAACGTATCCACCACTATAATTGCAAATAATATAGTCATATATGAGACGTAGCTGATGAACAGCGCTTTATTGCACTTACTGACCCGCATAATGAACCTCCTCTAATCTTTTTATCCTTTTATTAATAGGTGGGTGGGTATTAAATAGCGAGTTGAATACACTATTCTTCAAGGGATTCACGAAAAAAAGATTGGCATGAGCTGGATTTATTTCATCTAACAGTTTTGGAAAATTATCCAGATACTCTAATGTATCAATTAATTTTGGTGCTCCGCAAAGTTCTGCACCATAATAGTCGGCAATAAATTCTTTTGATCTTGGCGTTGCAAACTGGATCATCGCTGCTGCAGGGGGGGCGACCAGGGCCATTGTATAGGATCTGATCAGCTGGGGCGCAGGATCATATTCCTGGCCAAACCCGGTGAGGAGCGCACCCCATAAGGTGGCTGTGGAAAGCATGTTGAGTAAACCGGCTGCCATTGTAAAAAATTGACCTAGACGATTTGGATTAATGATATGTCCCATTTCGTGTGCCATCAGAACTTCCAGTTCTTCATGATCCAGTCTATCGACGGCTGCAGTTGTAAGGATGATCGAAGAGTTGTTTTTCCCGATGATTGAAAATGCATTTGGATCTGGATACTCTACTAAATACAATTTTGGGACATCCAATCCAGCCCTTGACACGAGATTTAGCATAACTTTGTATATTTCATCGTTAGATCCAACTTGTTCCAAATTATACCATCGATGCAATATCTTATCACTTTGGATGTAAAAGATAAATAGAACTACCAGAATTATTAATATAAAGCCCAGAACAGTAATTTGTACGAATGTTAACATGGTTTCGCGTTTCCACCTTTCTTTGGTCCTAATGTTTCTATGGTAATTTTTCTGAATATGGAATAGCAGTCGTACCACTAACATCAAACTTGATCCAGCCATCTAATATGGTGTCTTTATCATTGATTGTTATTGACTCAACATTTTTCATTACTATCCTATTGTTGCTAATCTCCGTGATTTCAAATTCTCCGTACCTGTCACCGATAGTGAATGTTATAGGTATTTCAGAATATTGCCTGAGATTCTTAATAATTATTGTGTTGCTAAATATATTATCGATATCATATTTAAGAATAACAGTTTCAGTCCCTTCAAATACTGCTGTGTCCCCTTCATAATATTTCTGAGTTTCTATATTTTTACCATTACTGGCAAGTTTCATTATCGTATAATTATCTGTAGAGTATATGTGAGTAAGAGTAAGAGTATAACCGTTTTTGAGTAGATAAGGTTCCTGCAACCAAATCGTTTCCTTATCCACATCCAACAATATCTGGGGTAAGACATTTGTTCCATTAGAATTGGGGAATTGATATAGTTGCCCCATAAATGCGGTTTTTCCTCCTATTACAGTTGAGGTATATGTTGCATCGCCTACACTAACATATTTCTCGCTTGAAAAGTACATTTCCAATGTTTCAAACGAAGTATCAGTATCATCGTCATACCTGAATGGCTTAAAGTTCTTACCATTCAAATTCATCCATTTGCCTTTTTCAATACTATATGATGTCCCATTGATCTTAGAATCTGAGATAATGTCGGTTGTCTGATTTTCAATTATTTTTTGCCCTGTAAATCGTTTATACCTGATATTATCCCACCAAACTCTTACAGCTATTTTAGTTCCTTTCTGTTCATATGTTTGCAATATCAGCTTATGATTTTGAGGCAACATAACCGGGATCTCAACATGTATCCATCCTTCATCACCAGCAATATCATCTTCCCATATTACCTTATCATCAATCAATACTTGCTTTACATGATTACCGGGATTGTTGGATTTGATCGAATCCTTCACATCAAATGACAATACAGCAAGAACGCTTGACTCAGAATGTTCATAATTTACAGCTGTGAAATCTTGATATATTGCACCAAAATCTCCAATAGCTGATTTTTTATTTGGTAAGAGCCACATTTCAAATGAATGGGTCGGCGATTGGGAAGTATAGTTAGTATAACTACCTTTAGAATTAATCCCCTCCAAATTCCATCCCGAATCAAATTCCATATTGGAATTATATACTGTGGGTGGCGAAGCTGCATATTTCAGTGCCGTTTCAAGATTATTATAATTAATAAATGATGATATTAATACACTGGTTGAACGATATGTTTCTTTCCGATCTCCCTTTTTGTATAAAATGGCCTCCAGTTTTATGTCAGAACCAATTATTCCTGGAATGAAAGATACATTCCACTCCTTAACTTCTGAATTTTCAAGTCCAAAAGTGTACGTTTTGATAGGTTTATTGTCCAGCTTGATCACAAGATCATATTCGAAAAACTCAGTTTCATAATTCCCAACAGCTAATGTAAGATTAGCTGGCACACCCAGAAAAACATTCTCATCATAGTGAGTAATGTGCATTTTAGTAACTGCTTTAAACTCGATATCATCCCACCAGACCTTCAGATCTGGATCTTGAATATCCTTCTGATTCTGAACACGAAGTGTTAAACGATTTGTTTGAGAGAGCAAGATCAGAGTTTCAACATGTTCCCATCCCTCGTAACCTGCAACATCATCCTCCCATATTATCTTATTATTAAGCAACACCTGCTTTAAATAATTCCCACTAGTATTTGAGTCAGTAGAATCTTTCACATCAAACATCAGGACACCCAATCCTTCCTTTGATGCATTAAAGTCCTGATAAATTGCTCCAAAATCTCCTGTGCTGGTGGTATTAAAGCCACCAGACAGATTTATTTCATATGAATGTGATGCCGAAACATAAGTTTGATCTGTATAATTTCCTAAATAATTCCCCCTACTCATATATGTCCAAATAGTACTATCTTCCATATTCCCATTTGGGATCTTAAGCCCGGTTATTAAATGATCCTGCAAGGCGTTGGTGTCACCTATAGAGGACGAGACCCAGAGATGTACTGAACGATATTGTTGTCCTTCCTTGAAAAGCAGAAATTCAAGCTTTGATCTGTTTCCCATAGTGTCTGGGATATATGACACATCCTGTTCCCATTTTTCTTTATGCTTCAACGTCATTGACTGGCTGCTCAAAACCCCGCCGTCAAGAACCACCTGCAGGGTATAGTTAACAGGTTCATGTTCATAATTCTCAATACCAACTATGGTTGAAGCTGGTACCCCAAAAGACAGATTGGTCTGGTAACCTTCTGCTTTCCCATCCGGACCAAGTATATACAGGGCTGTAAAATGTTCCTCCTCAAAAGTTAGTTTGGCGTACACCAGCATTCCACTGGCTATGATAATTGATCCGACCAATGCAATTATAAGAGCTTTCTCAATATCATTCATCTCTTCTTTTGTTTTGAGTGATTGGATGAACGGTCTGATATCGAGAATAAAACGTTGCTCATATGGGAGTCTCCATCTCACCAGAAATGTGATTATTACAAATAACAGAATTATTAGTGAGAGTGAGACCACGATAGATGTGGGTCTGAAACGCCAGATAGTAACGCTTATTGCAAAACCGTCAAACACAGTAATGGCGATGCTGAGCCCCACGCTCAACGTGAAACGTTCGATCCCGCTAAGATCACGTCCTGGAAAGAGTGCTGCAATAAAAACATACCCTGGTAGAAATAACAGGAGCACCAGGGCAAATGGGATTCTAAGAAAGGTCTGATTAAAGGGAGGGATGAGAATAAAAACGCCAGCAATAAACGTAATAATAAGGACAAGATAGAGATCTGTCCAGGATGATTGAAGAAATTTATTTATCGTTTTATTTTTAACTTCAAACATCTTGACCATCACACCATATCAAAGATTTGTTATAAAATATCGAATTATGTAGAAACCATCTGATGAT
>Ga0114930_10000917_pt1 | contig 29781 bp, 27 predicted proteins | sample AnhtaG_FD_87300 | JGI IMG/M metagenome (GOLD analysis project Ga0114930, IMG submission 87300) | Deep subsurface microbial communities from Anholt, Denmark to uncover new lineages of life (NeLLi) - Anholt_01485 metaG | ecosystem: Environmental > Aquatic > Marine > Oceanic > Sediment | place... | reverse complement strand
CAGCGGAGGTGGCGCGATATGTAGGCGTGAGCACTTCGGCAGTGGCTCGGGCTGCCAATTCAGAGGATCTGCCTGAGATTGACACGTATCTGTAGGTTCACTCAGAAACAACGTCCCCTTTCTTTAGCGTTTGAAATCTGCAATAATGATGATGGAGTCCAGCCTGTCTAACTCATCCTGAAATATGTGGTTGCAATGGTTGAGATTCGATCATATAAAGCCTCTATGGAGGTTTTACTTCTAGCTGACAGGTTATAAGATAATAGTGAGGGATTTGGTGGAAAAGAGATATACAATATCATGGGGTGGGTTGATTATTGACACAGAAGCGCAATTCCTTTATATTTCTATACTGAAAAGCGAGTTCTTATCGACTAATATCGGGGAGCTTCTCCCTGATACTCGCCACTCGGGGCGAGGAAGATTCCCGGAAGCTTGGTGAGCTTATCGGAGCAACTGTTCGGGAACATCAGCCTGGCCTGCCAATGGAGGCCGAAATCGATTGCCTTCATCCCCGGAAAGACTTTTTCTACCATCTCAACCAGTTCATCACCGGTTTTTGCCTTGGGCAACACTTCATCGTAGCCGTCCAGATACTTAAGCGTGAAGTCGATCCCAGAGGCGTCTTCGAGGTGGAGTTTCTCGGGAGCGCAATGGCCCGGAATAACAACCCGGGGATTCATCTCTTTTAATCTGTTGAGGCAGGCGCGCCATTTATTGCGGCGGGCAAGATCGCTCTCAGACGTCCAAACATGGGCATCGTTGTACACGATGTCTGTGCCGCACGCCACGCGAAGCGAAGGACACCAGATCATTGTGTTATTCGCGCTGTCGCCGTCCCAATCGTCCGAAAACTCAATATCATACCCTTCAACCTGCAATTTTCCGCCCCAAAGCGGGGAGGGGAATATAACCCTGTCAGGGACATCATTTCCGTACATCTCCCCCCAAAGATATATCTTCTCATCGGAGGTGTAAATAATGTCCTTGACCACACTGGGGAGCGCCACGATTTTTGCATTTGGAAAGGCGTATTGCAAAACGCCCAGCCCAAAGTGGTGGTCCGGATGGAAATGGGAAATGTAGATATGTGTGATATTCTTTCTCGTTTCCAGCAGTCCGGCTGCGAGTCGATGGGCATCGCTTAAGGTAAAACATGCGTCAATCAGAATGGCATCCTGTGCTCCGTAGAACAGCGTCGAAGTTCCGTTAAAGCCGATATAACTATGCTGAAACACCTTGTAATTCAGTGGCATATTGAATCCTTTGTCCAGCTTCGGTTTTTGGTCAGGAAAGAATTACTCCAGATCCAGCCATGCATCTCTTGGTTGAAGGCGGCATCAAATTCAGGGCCCGTTTTAAGCCACCCCCCAATTGACACCGGCACTGCTGAGCGCCGCTCCCGAAACGTCCACAATCGCGGCACCGCCATCAAGCAAGAGCACGGATCCGGTCATAAACGATGAATCATCGCTTGCCAGGAAACTGCAAATACCCGTAACCTCGTCGGGCGCCGCGACCCGGCGAAGGGGTATGTTTGAGGAAATGCGGGCAAACACGCCGTCTATGTCGGTCGTAAGGCTTTCTGCAAGCGGGGTGAGCGCCTCCTCCAGCATGGCCGTTCGGGTTGCGCCCGGGCAGACGGCATTGCATCTTACCTTGAAAGGGCCGTAATCTAATGCAGCCTGTTTGGTCAGCATGATGAGCCCAGCTTTTGAAGTGCAATAGGCCGGCATACCCGGCAGGCACCGTAATCCGCCCAAGGAGGCGATATTGATGACAGACCCGCCGCCGTTTTGGATCATGTGCGGCAGGGAAGCCTTCATGGCGAAAAAAGGGCCGGTCAGGTTGATATCGATAACCTTTTTCCAGAGTTCCATGTCAAGATCCACGACCGTACCGCCCGGATCGATTCCGGCATTGTTCACCAGCACATCTAGTTTGCCTCCAAACTTCATGGCTGTGTTTACCATTTTTTCGATATCTTTGAACTCGGTTACATCGCCGGAACATGTCGCCACGCTATCCGGTGGCATGCTTTGCGCCACCTTATCGAGCATCTCCTGACGCCGCCCGGCGATACATATCTTTGCCCCATCGTCAACAAATCGCTTCGCGATGGCAGCACCGATACCCGTCCCCCCTCCAGTTATGAGCGCTACTTTGCCTTCCAGTTTCATCGCTTAGCCTCCTTTGTCGCGTACCAACTTAAGTTTCTTATTCCCTAACGTTACAATAGTCAAGGATGCTGCAAATCCATGACGTCCAGGGGTGAAGCTGTAGTTGGCTACCGCGAGCCCTTTAACATCTCAGTTTCTGGTAAATCTTCTCATGACTCACTCTAGAAGGTTAGGGTTATGTTGTTTGTTAACTTGGTACCGAATTAACTGGCAGTTCAAAGGATAGCGTTTCTTTGGGGAGGATGTCAATATCTTGTATGTGGCCAAAATGACGCACCATTCAATGTAACTGCTATGCTCTTACACTTTTTGGAGGGTTGAAACCTTGCCACTACCGATCGTAAGCTAAAACCGAACTGCCAGAGAGCCGGATGCGAGTTATGGCAATCATATCAAAATTTCCATCGACGACAGAGGGTCACAATATTTTGTAATAAATCTGGGGTCAAATCTTTATTTTTGACACTTCCCTTCGCTCAACGCTAATTTGTCGGCAAATGATCAGAGCCGCCATCCTCTCCCAACCGAAGGGCCCGTAGCGGCCAGGTAGCTGCTTCTCGATCTACAACAAAAAATAAATCTGTCCCCTTTTCTACTTTCAATCTGTAAAAAATACTGACAGGTAATCCTCTCTCGGCACAGGAAGATGCTCTCCTCGTCTTCAAAAGGCCTTATTGATTTCTAAGTGTTAGTCTGATTTCCAAATTATTTCTTGTATTGGAACAGTTACTGCTCTTTTAGCTTAATAAAAGAGCGGTTTATAGGGAATGGGGAAGAAACGTAGACAATATATTTTAACTAAAGCGTGTTCTTTATCTTGGAGCAACAGGGAAACAATAAAGCCTAAGGGGAGGATCGAAAATGATTAGAAAATTATGCCTTTTAGGTCTGCTTCTGGTCCTCTTGGTAGTGTCAGCTGGCTGCATCAAAAACATAGCAACGGAGGACTAGCCTCAAACTGAGGACAAGACTGCAATCAAGAAGCTGTTGAAGGAAGGCATATCCTGGGGGTTTAGCTCCCTCAAAAACTAAGAACTCAAAAAAAGCAGCCTGATTTTTCGTTTAATTAGGGTTATATTGCAAGTAAAAAAATTCATCTCTTTCATTTTAGGAATTTGGAGACTTTTTTCGTCTTTCCTATTGACATCGATAATGGATCAATATTAGTTAGAAATGTTTCTATTTTAAATAACTGCTTAGGTTAACCTCTAAAGGAAAGGAGGTGGTGCCAGGGGAAAAGAAATTATATTCGAAGCTCCTTTTCTTTTTAGCCGGCTTAAGGAAAAGGAGGTCAAGCGCTTAGGATAGCCGGCAAGAGGTTCTAACTCTTAAGAGCGAGGAGGTAGTGATGAAAAAAGGACTCTTATTCATGTTACTCATAGTAGGGGTTGCTCTAATGGCCTCAGAGTTGTGGGCTTCCTGTGATACCATGGTAGCCCTTCCCGATGCTACAACCACGGGCACCACTATTCTGGGCAAGAACAGCGACCGGCCCATCTGGGACTGCCAGCCCATGTTCCTTTATCCTGCCCGAAAGGCTGGTGGCACCCTAAAACTGGAGTACAGGACTATTCCTGACACCGGGGCCTATGCCACCGTGGGGTCTTCTCCTTACTGGTGCTGGGGCTATGAAGAGGGCCAGAACGAATTTGGAGTAACGATCGGTAACGAAGCCATCTTCACCAAGATCTTTGTCGAGGCCACCAAAAAACCCCCGGCTCAGGAAGGTCTTCTGGGGATGGACATCTTGAGGTTGGCCCTGGAAAGAGGGAAAACCGCTAAAGAGGCAATGAGGGTAATCTGCGATTTGGTCTCCCAATATGGCCAGTGGGGTTCAGGGGTTCCCTGCGCCGGGCATGCCGCCGGAGGTTACGACAATTCCTACATTGTTGCCGACGCCAAAGAGGCCTATATTGTAGAGACTCTCGGGAACAGATGGGCCGTCAAGCGGGTTACGAAGGGTGTCTATAGCATCTCCAACGAGCCTTCTATTCGCACTGAATGGTACGATATGAGCTCTGACCTGATCGATTATGCCATTCAGCAGGGCTGGTGGCCGGAAGAGCTGAGGGATAGCTTTGATTTTGCATACGCCATGAACAACCCCAGTGCGGCCCGGCATCTCTCTCACCCCCGGACGATGCGTTCCATGCAGCTACTAACCGAGAAGAAGAATGGAGAAGTTTGCCCCCGGTGGATGATGAGGGTCCTTCGGGATCACTATGATGCCACCTTCTTGAAAGGGCCCAAGTATAATGCAGCCGATCCCGATTTCCAGACGCTCTGTATGCACGTTTCCGCACCAAACTTCACCTGGGGCAATACTGCAAGTTCTTGCGTGGCCATCATCTATGACATTGAGAAAGATAAAATGCTGCCGGAATTCTGGTGGACTCCGGTTTCTCCCTGCAATGGCGCCTTCGTGCCCTTCTTTGCTCAGGGAAGCAAGATTCCTCAGATTTGTTCGACTGCCGGCACTGCGGGCAAGACTGTGACCCCACCTCCTGAGGCCAAACAGGACAGCTTCTCTCCCGACTCCTACTGGTGGCTTTTCCGGGAGCTGATGGATCTGACCAAGGGAGATGTTGTCATGTCCTATCCGGGCTACTATAATGTCCGCAATCCTCTTGTGCGAGCCGTATTTGATGACCTGGAGAAGAACTTCGCCGCTGCTTGCTGGAAGGTCAACCAGGAGGCTGCTAAGCTTTATCTGGCGGGAGATAAGACAGCAGCTGCCAATATCCTGGACAAGTTTACCGCCGGTTGCGTAGACCAGGTTCTGGATAAGATGGCGAGAATAAAGAAGGCTTTCAACGTGATTGGTGACCCTGCTAAACCGGATTGGCTGAAGTATTCCGTCTTGGATGCTACCGGATTCGCAAAATAGGCAGTTGTCTCTCTTAGAGCTCGGAGAAACGAGGGGGAAGGAAAACCTTCCCCCTTTGTTGTATATCATTTAGGATTTAGATATGCGTTTTTCACTGACAAGATATTTTTTGGCCCTCTTGATCCTGGTAACTTGCCAAAACGGCCTTAAAGGTGAAGAAATCAAGGAAGATGTCAGTGAGATCAGGGGATTTATTGGCTCCCAAAAGGTCACAGCCTCTGAACTCAAGAGAATCTCTAAATCTTTAAGGGATATAATCGCCCTGGATAAAGGCAAAGAGAAGGCCGACCAATCTTCATCCCATCTGGAGGAGGAAGCCTGGCTGCAACTGGCTTTTCTGCGAAAAGCCCGGGAACAAAATATCCAAGTCAGCGAGCAAGAAGTTGATGAATTCATCCATAATAACCGCCGTTTCCAGGTTAATCACCGTTTTGACTCCTCTCGATACCAGACCGTCCTCTCCCACTTAGAAATTGATCCTCGCCAATTTCGCCAGACGGTAAAAGACTGGTTGCTGATTGACAAGCTGCTTAACAGAATTAGAAGAAAAGTGACAATAAATGAGGAAGAATTAAGGAAAGCTTTTCGGGAAGCTTATGAGCTTCGAAGAGCAAGTTATGTAGTCTTTCCCCTGAGAAAATATATAAATCCAGAGGTGGTTTCTGCTCCCCTTCAAGAACCGTCGTCGGCCGAACTCCAGGAAGAAATAAGCCAGGCAGAGGAAAAATCACTAGTTGAGGCCGGAGAATATCACAATCTCGTCCAAAAATCAATGAAAGAGGAAGAGCTTTCTTTTCAAAAGGCTGCTCTAAAGCTAGGGCTGGAAGTTAAAGAAACAGGCTATTTTTCCCGAAATGTTCCTCCGACTGGCATCCAGCAACCGGACTGGATGTGGTCGGAAGCTTTTTTAATCTCGCAAGGTGAGCTGAGCCCCGTGGTTCCCGTCCGGGAGGGCTATCTTTTTTTTGCTATCACTGAGGTATTTCCTCCCACGGAAAAACAGTATTCCCGAGCCCGGAAAAATTTCCTCTTATCTTACAGAAAGTATAAAGAGGAAGAACTGATTGAGGGGTATAAGAAAGAATTGCTCACCACAATCAAAATCTACAAACCCGCAATTCCCTCTCCTTAGCACTAGCCCGTTACCGAAAAAAAGATGTTAATCGTCTCATCCAGCAAGCAGCATCGTCCTGACCGCAGTAAATGTGCAAGGATACTCATGCAAGGTAATGACTGACAAGGGTTTTTGAGGATGCTCCCCACAAAGTAACTCGATGGATTGCAGTTAACCGCCATCGCGCCGGCTTCAATCAGCAGATAGCTGAGGCAGCAATAGCAGCGCCTTTATTATCTCTATATGTTGTACGTGAATCATTAAGGCAAAGATTGTAAACTCCTGCTATGATTGTGCAAGATTTAAACGCCCATTTCATTTACGCAATACGTGGTCTTAAATCCCCGAAGTCACCGATCCGTTTAGTTCTAATTGAATCAAACGCCTTCTCCGTCACCGGATCTTATCGATTAGCGAGTGAAATATGCAATGATCGTGATGGAGCCCAGCCTATCTACTTCATCTTGAAGTAAACAGCCTAGCTAAGAAGGGCAGAGCGAAATGACCTGGCTCTAGCGCAAGGATGGTGATGAGATAATGGGAAATGAAAGTCGTACTCAGAATGCTCAAGGAGCGTCGTCGATCTTTGAAAAATAAATCTGTCCCCTTTTTAGTATCTTTTTTATAAAGAAAGTCAAGTGATAAAGAAAAAAGGCAAGAACCTCTTCCGATCTTCATTGTCCTTAGAAAATCTTCGCCTTTTAGTTTCCTTGTGAGGTTATAATAGCAGGCATTGGGATATTCTATTCGTAGTGGCCTAACAATGCCTTAAGGCTAACAGAGTAAAATTTTTCTATCAACTTAGGGTTTGACTCTAAGTGTGACTAGGGCTTTGGGCAACAGCCTGTAAAGGTTTGACCCCACTTTGACTTTCTTGCACTTTGACTCAAGCAGTGTTCAGACTCCCAGGTAATTACCAACCGTCTCTCTGTCTTCCCTAAAAGTTTCGCCGGAGGCTTCATACGCTATATGACCGTTGTAAAAAATATAGGCCCGATCGGCCAATGCTTCGGCCGTCTCAAGATTCTGCTCGACCAGTAATATGGCCATACCTTGCGAAATCAAATGTCGGCAGACCTGTTCGACCCGCCTAATGACAATTTCTGCTAGCCCCTCCGATGGTTCATCCATCATTAAGAGAATGGGGTTCGTGACTATGGCTCGGCCGATGGCCAGCATTTGTTGTTCACCCCCACTGAGCCGCGCTCCACGAACCCTGACCCGCTCTTTGAGCTCCGGGAAAAGGTCGTACACAGCATCAGGGGTCCAAGGGGAATCCTTCTTCTTGTTTCGGCAAGCAAATTGTAAATGTTCATCCACAGTCAACGAGGGGAACAGGAGTCTTCCCTGGGGGATATAACCGATACCCATGGCGGCGATTTCGTGGGTCAGTTTTTTTACTGTTTCCCGGCCATCGAAGACGATGGCTCCCTTTCTCTGGACCGGTGGTAGCCCTATCACGGATCGCAGCAATGTGGTTTTACCCATACCGTTCCGTCCTACGACCACCACGAGTTCGCCGGAATCCACCCGCAGGTCAATCCCCTGCAAAACGTGGCTCTTTCCGTAATATGCGTCGAGGTTGGATATCTCTAGGAGTGAATTAGGCATGCTGATAACCTTCTGAGTCTCGACTCAAGGTGTAAATCTCCTGCACATGGGGATTCGCGCGTATCTCTTCCGGGGAACCTTCGGCAATGATCGAACCTTGGTTCAGCACCGATACCTTGTCGGCAATACTGAAAGCGACATCGATGTCGTGCTCAATGATCACTATGGTGATTTCTGGCTTGAGTTTCATTATCTGCTTGGTCATGAAAGATCGCTCGCTTGCGGACAGACCGGCCATGGGTTCATCCAGCAACAGGATTTTGGGATCGTGGGCCAGTGTGATACCCAGTTCTAACTGTCTCTGTTCACCGTGCGATAACTCACTGACCGGCACACTGAACCTTTCTTCCAATCCCACCTGCCGCGCTATTTCCAAAGCACGACTGCACCGGCCATTGAATTTCTTCCATGACCGAAACAGGGTGGCCCACAGGGATGAGGGAGCTTGCCCCCGTTTCCAGGCAGCAAGGAATAGATTCTCCTGGATTGTGAGTCCCTGGAAGAGATTCGACATCTGGTAGGTCCGGCCCATACCCAGTTGTATCCGCTTCTGGACCGGTTCCTGAGTCAAGTCGGTGTCGAAAAGAAAAATCTTTCCCCTGTCTAAAGGAATTTCACCAGTGACGAGATTATACAGCGTGGTTTTTCCGGCACCGTTGGGTCCAATCAAAGCCCGCCGCTCCCCCACATTGATCACAAGATCAACATCCCTGACCGCATCGATCCCTCCGAAGGACTTGGAGACGTTTTTCAGAACGAGCACACGCATTTGATTGGACCCAGTGGCTGCCATTCGGTTTATCGCCCTTCCAGGAGATTAGTCTACCCAACCTTTGTTCTTCTTCAGGTTTTCAACATAATCCTTGCCAAAATGCTTTTCAATCTCCTTGAAGTACGAATCCCTGTCACCTGGTGGATAGGAGCGGGTGGTGGCCGGCGCGGCCATGTATTTCTCTGCCATGTTGGCGTATGGACCAAACTGTGAGACTTCTTTATAGGTCTTCACAGCAATATTCATCAGCCGGCCATCCCTTTTCACGACCTTTTTAATGTAAATATTCTGCACAGGGTTGGCGTACTTGTCAAAATAGAAAGGACCCCGTGGGGACTCGTCCGCGCTCATTCTGACCTTTCTGAGCGCCTCGATAAAGGCCTTACTGTCATCTACCTTGCCGTTGATGGCCTCCATGGCCTTGAAGGCCACATGCACGGCATCGTAGCCCTGGACTGCAATGACGTCAGGGTAATGACCGTAGGCCTTTTTAAAGCTCTCCCTGAATTTCACGTTGGCCTGGGAAGGGTTGCCGTCGTAATAATGGAGGGACGAATATACGCCAAGAGCCAAGTCACCCAGTTCGGAGAGCATCGGCACAATCGGAACATTGGCCTGACCCAGAATCTGGGGATAAACCTTGTCCAGACCAAACTGATACCACTGTTTGAAGAAGCCCACCACCTGGGCACCACCGGAGTTGTTCAATACGGCGTCGTATTCCTTGGCCATGCCCATCAATTTGGCCATGATGGAACTGAAGTCGACCGCCTCAACAGGATGCCAGATACGCTCGACCTTCTCCCCTCCGTTTTCCAGAAAACCTCTGACGAAGCCCGCCGCCTGGTCCCAGGGATAGGAATAATCCTGGCCCACAATGATCACCTTTTTGTACCCCAACTCCTTTGCGCAGTACTTGCCAAAGTGAAAAATGACCTGCGAACCTGTCCAGCCGGGTCTGACAACGCTGAAGGCAGCCTTCCGCATGGTGATGTCTTCGGGGGCGGAATAACCGATCAGCATTGGGGCATCAAGGTTACGGGCACCCCAGTCCACCGCAGCCATACCCTCATGCCCGAGTGAGGGGCCGATGATCAGGTGCACCTTATCCCGGTTCTTCAAGGAGTCCAGCTTTGTCCGCATGACCTCCACGTCCGCCTTGGTGTCCTCGGACATTAGTTTGATGGGTACCCCCTGAAATTTGTAGTCCCTTTCAGCCAGTGCTAATTTAATACCATCGAGAACGCCCTGGCCGAAAATCGTGGCCCAACCTGTAGTGGGCCCAATATGACCGATACGGATCTCACTGACGGCGTGCGCTGTGCCAAACATGCCCACAGCCAGGAACAGAACCGCAACTAGCATCAAACCCATTTTTCTTTTTGCCATCGTCTTCCTCCTTTCTTGATTGGAACAGTCAAAAATACTGAAACAACCTTTTCCTAATCCTCCTTTTCTTCTTCTCCCTCCTTTCTTTTTCTAGATTGGCTAGATGAACCTTGTCCAGAAAGGAATGCGGCGAGCGCACGTTCCCTCCTGAAGCCAAACCAGTCTGCAGCTGGGCCCACCAAGGCATCCCAGTGCTTCCTGATCGTCCCCACAATTCCATGCGGTGCAAACATAATCACGAATAAAAACATAATCCCCATAAAAAGCATGTACCGCTTGGTCACTCCGCTAAGCACCACATCGAGGGTTTTTAGGATTCCCGTGCCCAAGATAGCCCCGCTCAGCGCGTTAATGCCGCCGAGAATCGCCGCCAGCAGTGTCTCTACATTGGCCGTTAGGGAGACCGAATGGGGATTGATCAGCCCGGTGAAATATGCAAAGAAGACACCTCCCACCGCCGCTACAAGGGCCGCAAAGACAAAAGCAGAATAACACAGTAAGGCGACCGGGTAGCCTAACATGGCCATTCTGGTCTCACTGTCCCGGACACCACGGAGCATTAAACCAAAGGGAGATCTCTTAAGGGCCGTAAGGAAGTATGCAATGCCTGCAAATACAATAAGCTGGAAAAAATAAAAGGCGGTCTTTGATTTCTCGGTGGAAATTCCAAATATGACCGGGGCGTAAACACCGTGAATGCCTGTATCCCCTTTGGTTACCGAGGCCCACTGACTGGCCAGTGCCCAGACAAGCTGCCCCAGCACCAGAGTAAGCATCAAGAAATAAATCCCTCGCGCCCGGATGACCAGCAGTCCAAACAAACCCGCCGCTATAATGGCCACAGTGATGCCCACCAATGGTGGAATGGGAAACGGTAAACCATACCGGCTCTGCAAAATGGCCACAAAGTAACCTGCGATCCCAAAAAAGGCGGCTTGCATCAAAGAAACCAGGCCGAGTTCTCCGGCCAACAAGCTCAGGCTCATAGTCAACATACCGAAGTACATGACCCTGATGGACATCATGACAAAATAATTCGACGTGACCCAAGGGATAGAGATGAGTATCCCGGCCACCAAGACCGCCAAAAGGATCTTCCCATATCTAGATACGTGGGTCTCCATCATGCTTCTTTTCCGAACAAGCCCTGAGGTCTGACTGATAGAACAATGGCCACAGGAAGGAACAAGACAAATAATGAAAACTGAGGGATAAAGGCCATAGCGAAACTATAGATCAAACCCGTGATCAAGGCTCCGATAATGGCCCCGCCCAGACTCCCCATACCACCGATAATGATAACGATAAGGGTCAGGGCGAGAATTCTCCAATCCTCTCCGACGACCAACATCATGAAGGTTCCGCCCATCACCCCGCCCAGGCCAGCCAGAAATCCCGACAGGCCGAATACGAAGGTAAAGACCCGCCGCACATTGATGCCAAGAGCCGAGACCATTTCAAAGTTGTCTACTCCTGCCCGGATGGTGATTCCAAGGTTTGTCTTCTTCAAGAACAACCACAGACCAACAATGAGGACTATTGCCAGGCCAAGCATAAAGATCCGGAAAAGGGGATACATCAGACCGATAACAGGTATCCGGGTAACGCCCATCAGGGCCCCGGGAATTGCAATGGTCTTGGGATATCCCCCCCAGATCACCAAGACCAAATCACCGACGATAATCGCCACAGACAGGGAGATCAATGTCTCGATCAAGTCATTTCCCCGGGCCCGTCTCAGTAAGAACCGTTCCTCGACCAACGCCAGTGCTGCCATGACGAAACCGCCAGCCAGCAAAGCTATCACCCAGCTTCCACTGAACTTCAGCACGGACAGACCAACAAACCCGCCCGCCATATAAAAGGCCCCGTGGGTCAGGTTGACCACCCGCATCAGACCGAATGAAAGGGTCAAACCGCTGGCCATGATGAACAAGAGGGCCGCCAGGGTCAACCCATTGAGGAATGAGAATGTGACAATAAGAGGCACTGATATCCCCTCACCGTTTTGAATCGATGACGGGCCGTATTTAAGCCAGCCTCGGTGTTCTTATTGTGTCCGAATGATTTCTTAAAACTTAACCGCCTTGAATTTTTCCATTTGCTCCTTGATGGCGGTTTCAGTCGGAAGCCTTTCCATGCTGGAAGCGCCATAGAACCCATCGACACCCGTCGTGTTTTTCAACACATACTCCGCATCTTCGGGCATAGAGATGGGGCCGCCGTGACACAGGGTAATCACATCAGGGTTTACGCCTTTGGCCGCATCACAGAGTTCCTGTACTTTCTTGGGGGCGTCTTCCAATGTAAAGGCCGTGGAGGCACCAATGGCGCCTTTAGTGGTCAGACCAAGATGGGCCACAATTACGTCAGCCCCGGCTTTGGCCATGGCCTTTGCTTCATCAACATTGAAAACGTACGGTGTTGTGAATAGGTCCTTCTCATGGGCCAGCCTGATCATGTCCACTTCCAGACCAAAGCCCATTCCCGTCTCTTCCAGGTTTTGTCTGAAAAGACCATCACAAAGACCGACCGTCGGGAAATTCTGAACCCCAGAAAATCCCGCTTCCTTGATCTCTCTCAAAAACACGTCCATCAAACGGAAAGGATCGGTGCCACATACACCCGCCAAAACCGGAGTGTTTTTCACGACCGGCAGAACCTCGTGGGCCATTTCCATGACAATCGCATTGGCATCACCATAGGGCATGCACCCGGCCAGAGAACCACGCCCGGCCATTCTGAACCGACCGGAATTGTAAATAACCATCAGATCAACCCCACCGGCCTCTTCAAACTTGGCTGAAATTCCCGTACCGGCGCCACCACCGATAATGGGTCGTCCTTCATCTATTGTCTTTCTAAGCCTTGACAATATTTCCTGTCTCGTAAACGCCATTTTCTTTCCTCCTTTCTCGAAACTATTTTTGGGTCACCAACTCCATTAACATTTCAACTGCCTTTTGAGAAAAGGCCTCGTCATTAATATTGGAATCCAGTTCAACGACCTGAATACCCGGCTTGACGTTCTTCTTTATCGCGTCAAACAGCGCCTGGTCGGCCTCGGGCCACCAAAAAGGTTGTCCTTCACTGTCGAGCATGGAGATGCCTTTTAATGGGAAGAGAAAGGCCACCCTTCCTTTTGAGGCGTTTGCCTTTTGGGCGAATATTTCTCCCATTTTCGCATTTTCTTCTATGTTGGTTCTCATCAGGGTAACCGATGGATTCCATTCGTAGAAGAGCCTATCCTTGTATTTTTCCGGGACGGTGTCTCTGGGGCCGAAATTGACCATATCAACACAACCAGGAACGATCAAATGAGGTATGCCTGCTTTCCCGGGTGCATCTAACCTGTTTTCTCCTGCAGTAAATACGCCACCGCAAAGCTCGTCCGCCCATTCAGTGGTGGTTATATCCAGTACAGCATAGACATATCCTTCATCTACCAGCCCCTCCATGGTCCTTCCGCCAGTTCCAGTGCAGTGAAAGACCGGCACTTCATAGCCCTTGCCCATCAAAGCTTCCCTGCAACGATCCACACAAGGCGTCGTGTTGCCAAACATGGTTGCCGCGATAATCGGTTTTTGATCGCCCGAGGGTGTGTAATCCATCTTCACCATTCCACAAATCGCGCCAGCGGCTTCTTTGAATATTTTTTCGCTGATCAGGTTAACGCCAGCGACATCAACAATAGATGGAACCATGGTTACATCCTTAGCGCCGACATAGACGGAAGTATCTCCCGAAGCCACCGTGGAAACCATCACTTTAGGAACACCTATGGGCAGAGTCCTCATGGCAGCGGTGATAACGCTTGTGCCACCTGACCCCCCCATGCCAAACACTGCGTCAAATTTGCCCTCTTCATAGAGCCTCTCAGCAAGAACCGCCACACCCCTAGTCATCACCTTCATCGCTGCTCCGCGGTCCTTGTCTTTTTGGAGCTGATTAATGTCACTACCACCCGCTTTGGCTACTTCTGCGTTGTCAATATCGATAGGGAACAGGTCCGTCCCTCCCAAAACACCAACATTCATAGTCAAAATCTTACAATCCTGGGCTTCAATCAGTTTCCCCACGAAGTTGTATTCCTCCCCCTTCACATCAAAAGCTCCTATCATTAGAATAGTTTTTGACATTTTTGGCTCCTTTCTTTCTCTCAAATCGCTATGTACTTTAGATCAGACGGATAAGGAATTTCTTGAATCCACGGCCTTCCGTTTCTGCCTTTCCAGCGGTTTAGCTCCAAAATACAAGAGGTTCCAAGTAGACAAAGCCCCCTTGGAGGCTATATATTGTCACCTTCTGGGAAGCTTCTTTCATGATTTCTTCCTGAAAGCACAAAAGGCCGTCAGCGGACACAGTCATGGTGCCCTCTATTTCTTCCCGCTTCTGCGAGTCACTGGAGCGGACTTAGGGTAATCAAAAAAGGTTAACGGTTGATGCTTCCCCCTAACTGGGTGGGTCAGTCATGGACCCGGGGATAGCTGCCTCACGCATTGCTGCGGTCTTGCTCTTAGGGTATCTCAAGTTGCACTATTACTGAAGCCTCGCTCAAAAGTCAAGGAGAAACGAATGCAGGCTTAGATGGTGGCACGACAACTAATTCTAACTGAATCAAACGCCTTCTTCATCACCGGATCTTATCGATTAGCGAATGAAATATGCAATGGTCGCGATGGAGCCTAGCCTGTCTAATTCATCTTTTATTCGTCGGTACGATGGTTAAGATCTGAGCTCTTGATTCCTAAACAGTATGGATTGCAGCAATCAACGTTTCCGGTTAAGGGGCCAGTGCCCTTTTCTACCTATGTACCATAATAGCTGTAAGCTAATCACTGGTCCCCTTCAACCGGTGGTTAGACATGATCTGAAACATTGATTTGGTCCCATTCACCCGAAAATTTGATTAGAAATGATCGATCAACATGTTTGGCATTTTCTGCATCAACACGTACTGTGACTCTGTAGGTACCGCAAGGATAAATGGTCAGATTGCCATCAGGTTTTTGCTCAGTAAAGAAGAACATATGACCTGGTGTAGACTGAAGCCCATAGCAGAGATCTAGTCTTCTTGGTATATCTATTTCAATATCTTTAGGTAAATAATCATTTTCGTGACCCCACTTCAATGTAAATGGATGAGAAAAGTCAGGGTGACGGCTATAGACACCATTCTCATCATGAACGGATAAATCAATAACCCTAGCCCTACATTTTTTTATAGTGCTTTTACCTTCATTTTTGACCATGAGGTGGCAAAAAAATCCTTGGACGTTATTTGCATCGACTACAATTCTTGTATGATAAGTTTGTTCAGGATCAAAGTAGACTTCAATCTTAGGGCGTTTAAGCCATTGAAAGCCTTTCTCTATCCATCTTAAAGGGTTTAATAAGCTAAGAATATTAAGAAACAAGGTCATAGGGATAAATGATTGAGTTTATAATTTATCATGTCTAACATATATTGGGTGGAAACCAAGGTAATCAATATTCTGGAATTCCGTATTTGACAATATCCTTGAATCCCGTATATTAGCCGATGCACAATTGAATCCCCGTAGGGTGACATAATGGAAGAAAAACCAAATAAAGTCAACACCTTTTGGGCAGTTAACAGTTTTCAAGGGGCGTGCTGTAGTTTTGCAAGCGAAATGGGGAAAAGCTGAGGTTAAAAGTTGGTTATCAGGAGTTCCTGCTTCGGTTCGGCTCGGGCTTCCTCTTTCCTCATCGTGCTGTATTTGGTTGTCAAAACCTGAAGTTTAAACGACTTGAAGAGCTTTCTCATCACGGGGTGATCACCTAAGGAGAGCAGGAATTTACCCTTTATAGAGCCCAAAACGGCCGCAAGGGCCGCGACTTCCTCTTCAAGGTTATGCCTACGGGTTTTCTCTTACCCGGGATGACGCGCCGGAGACAACAGCACCTCCAAGCCTGCCCTTAGCATTTCGCCAAGCAACCGGGTAGCTTGTGCCATGTCTGTTGAAACCTTTTCCTGCTTGACACTCCAACCTCTCTCCTCTATACTCGCTTGACCAAAAAGGAACTTATACTGGTCCAAAGGGTCGATCAATACAGGATCAGTACCTTTTTGGCCAAGGGCCGTTTGTAGTATTCAGAGTTGCAGAAGAAAAAAGGGGAAGCAGTGATGAAAAGAATAGGATTGGGGCTGGTGATCTTGACTCTGCTCTCTTTGGTCGCAAGCAATGCGCAGGGGAGGATCAAGCTGGTGGCACTTCCTGATCGTGATGCAACCATCATTCGCCTTGACAACCCGCACGCCTCCCTTGTGGAAGAGGAAAGGGTGTTGACTCTCCAGAAGGGGGTCAACAAGGTGGACTTCTCATGGAAGGGGGTTCGGATAGACCCTGATTCAATCCGCCTTCGGGTCCTCTCTCACCCGGAGGCTGTGCAGCTTCTTAGTGTAAGCTTTCCTCCCAACGAGGCGGCGCTTGTCTGGGAGATCGCAAGCCCCGAGGGATGGGAGGAGCGAGTACGGATCAGCTATCTCCCGTCAGGTATCGACAGGCTGGTTGAATACCGGGCCCGAACAGAGAAGGACGAGAAGAATCTGACCCTGAATGCCTATATGGTGCTGAGAAACTTCTCAGGTGAGGACTTCGAAAGGGCCAGGGTCTTCCTAAACTCAGGAAAGGCATTCGAAAAGACGATCCGGAACGAGGAAACCAAGAGGATGCTCTTCTTGACTGCCGGGCCGATCTCTATCACTAAAACCTATACTTGGGATGCTGCCGTAAAGCCCCATGACCCAGAGAAGGTATCTGAGACTGTAGGTATCCCCGTCCATTATGTCATCCAAAATAGGGTTAGCGATGGTCTCGGAGGGTTCGCCCTGTGGGCTGGGAAGGCCCGAATCTTTCAAGATGACGGATACGGGACCACTATATTTATTGGGGAGGATCAAGCTGCTTTTACCCCTGTAGGAGATCGGATGGAGCTTTACATAGGGGACACGCGGGAGATCAAGGTCACCCAGCGGAAGATGTTTGAAAAAAAGATCAACATTCGAAGAAACAACCGCAATGACGTGGTCCTTTACGATACAGATGAACTTTTCACTGTCAAGGTAGAAAACTTCAAGAATGAGCCGATCGTCCTCACCCTTATAGAAGACATCCCAGGGCAATGGGACGTAGAGAAGGCTAACTTCAAATACGAAAAGGAGACAGCAAACCGCATCAAGTTCCTTGTACCCGTTCTCGCCAATGGAAGTGAGACCGTGTCCTTCCATTACCACAGGAGGAATGTCCGATGAGACCTACCTGCAAGAAGCATGAATCCTTTCTACACATAAGACTGTGCAGCTTTTTGGTCCTTATACTTCTCGGCCTTGTGATATCCTTTTCCCCATTGACGGTAAAGGCCAAGGTAGATCTGGTTACCCTTCCGGAGAGAGATCGCGTCCAGATGACCATTTATAACACCGCGGATCTTACCCTCATCAGAGAGGTAAGGCATCTTACGCTCCGTCAGGACATGAACAGGCTTCAGTTCGGCTGGGCCAATACCCTCATCGATCCAACTTCGGTGAGCCTGAGAGCCCTTCGAAATCCTGATAAGGTAGCCCTTCTCGATGTGAGCTTCCCGGCCAGAACCAAAGGGGTGGCGATATGGAATATCGATTCCGAGATTGCGGGTGAGGAGCCTGTTGAGATCACGTTCTTTACTTCCGGCATCTCCTGGAACGCCTTCTATCTGGCTACTCTCACTCCTGATGAAGAGGCCATGGATCTGGAGGGCTACGTCCGAGTTACCAACCGCAGCGGCGAGGATTATGCCAATGCCCAGACAAGACTCCTCGTAGGGAAAATCAACCTCATTGACCGGATCATCGATCTGGCCAAAAGGGAGTACCCCTATGGCCGTCCGGTGGAAATAGCGGTGAGACCAGCAGCTCCCCCAGAGGCTAAGCTGAGGCTCGAAGAGGCAGAACGGGTTATGATGAAGGTTGCAAAGGAGGCCGAGAAAAGGCCAAAGGAGATTATCAAGGAAGCCCTTTCCGAGTATTTCCTCTATACGATCGAGGGGACAGAGACAATCCCCAATGGATGGGGGAAACGGCTCCCCTCTTTCAAACAGCCCGGAATCCCGGTGACAAGTCTTTACAAGCATGATGAGAAACGGTGGGGGAACCAGGTGCTGCGTTTTCTTCAGTTCAAGAACGATAAAGACCACAAAATGGGAAGGGAGCCACTGCCAGGGGGGCTGGTTAAGGTCTTCTGTAGGATTGATGAGGAGGCTCACCTTTCCTACGAAGGGGCAGATACGACGCGCTACATTCCTATTGGTGAGAAGGTGGAGCTGAATCTTGGTGAGGCCAGGGATGTCCGGGTCCGGCCGGTGCTGATGGAATTTCGAACAGAGCATTTCATGTTCAACCATCGTGGCGACGTGTCCGGGTGGGACGAGCATCGGAGCTTTCGCGTGGAGATCAGCAACTTCCGGTCCATTCCAATCAAGGTGGAGATATGGCGCCACTTTGGTACAGCTCACTGGGATCTGGTAAATTCTGGGGACTACGGCCAGTATGAGAAGGTGGACCTAAAGACTGGCAAGTACAGCCTTGAGCTTCCGCCAAACACCAAAAAGGTCTTTACTTATAAATTGACCACTCATCACGGTCAGAGAGCTGAGTAGGCGGCTCCAACTCATTTTTTAGATTCCATGCTCTTAAAACTCTTTCTTGCATTCACCCTTATTCCGTTTCTGGAGATTTACCTACTTATAAGGATAGGATCTTATATCGGGGCATTTAACACGGTGATGATTGTCATCCTCACTGGCTTTCTTGGGGCCCTTCTTGCCAGGTATCAAGGTCTGCAAGCCATACTGAGGGTAAGGGAAAGTCTGAATAGGGGACAGATACCTGCCAGTGAAATGCTCGACGCCTTATTGATCTTTTTAGCTGGTGTAGTTCTTATCACCCCTGGATTTCTAACCGATATAGCCGGGCTTATAATATTAATCCCCAGGACCAGGTCTCTATTCAAGGTATGGATTCGGAGAAAATTCACCCAGTGGATTAACCAAAACAGGGTTGACATCTCCTTTTACCATTGAAGAGCCTGATCCAAGGATTTCCTAGCGGGACCTTTTTGAGGCCTTCAGGGGGTTTACTTTTTTGTCTGCCGTTGTATTGTTAGCCTTTATATGAGAAGCCATATTGCAGACCCCATTTTTCCATTTCACAGAGGGGTCAGGGAAACTCATACAGTACTTTCCGGTGGAGATCTCAATGATTCTCTGGCAGCCATCACACTGAGCAACAACCGGATGACAGCTGCCTCCGTTAAACTGGCACCCTCTTTTGCTCATCATGACGCACTCACACCCTTGCCTTACCGTTGCACAAACCATGGTTATCACATCCTTTCCTTAAAGATTTTAGAAAATAAGAACTATTCTATCCTGTTTTGTAAAAACACTGACAATTTATGGTTCAGCTCGGGATTAATCAAATACGAATCGAGTCTTATGCCCCAAGATATTCTCAGTGTCAACAAAAAAATCGAGAAAATTTTGGCTAGATAGTAATCACGTTCTCTATTATGTCCACCTCTTATTTAGCAGGAAATTGGACAGAGCGTGATTAATAAGGGTGGTGAGAGAAGACATCTTTCAGGTAGTTTCCGAAGATCTGGGAGGTGAAGAGGGGAGGCGGGCTATTCGAAGAGGCCCATCAATCTTTTTAGCCTCTTTACAGCCCTGGGGAGTAGGTCTCCAATCATTTCGTTAAATCTCAAGTTTGCACGATGATCAAAGGGGGTTTCACCCTGATTGATAATGACCAATTTTGCGCCAGACCGAAGGGCCTCCAAGGGCATATCTGCTGCCGGCGTTACCACCAAACTTGAGCCAACAACGATAAAGAGGTCGCTTTTTCGAGAATGCTCAAAGGAAAGTCTTAGGTCCCTTTCCGGGAGGGGTTGGCCGAAATCTACCACACTTGAAACCAGTTTGCCGCCACAACCGCACGTAGTTCTAGCATCGGATCGGTCAACCTTGTTGCCGCATCTCGTGCACCTCAGTTTGGTCATGTTCCCATGAAGTTCAGCCAACAGATCGGGATTTATACCTGATTTTAGATGGAGATTGTCGACATTTTGCGAAATAAGGAAGTTCAGTTTACCCATTTTTTGAAGATCGGCAATTGCCATATGGCCGCTGTTGGGCTCAACTGAATCCCAGGAGCGAGTCATAGGTTTGGGAGGAAGTCCTTTATCTCTCCGCGTCCATAAGCCGTCAGGCCCCCTAAAATCAGGGAGACCCGATCCTGTGCTGATTCCGGCGCCGGTAAAGACAACCGGATATCTTGATCCATATAACCATTCAGCAAGGGTATGGATTCGTTTTTCGAGATCTTCCTTCATGGTCAATCTTGCTTCTAGAAATTTTGACGTTTTAGAAATCAGACGGCTTACAGATGATTTCTTTTACCGTGAGATCAAAGAAATGTTCCGTGTGGGATGGTCTCAGTACAAGGGCTGTGTCAACTCCACTTACTGTTCCACCAATTGAGATAACATCCTCATCAGTTCTGACAAGCCCCGCGTCCGCCGCCATTAACGTAATCTCAATAGCAACCTTTGTTCCCTGTCCAAATGTTCGCAGGGTATATGCAATGATCTCATCTATTTGATAGGTACCGGTTTTGTGTCTAAATGCCCTTCCTACACCACCAAATGCATGTTGGGCTGTCAAAACAGCAGCCCCCTTTTCCAAAAGTAATTTTCTATCCTTTTCTGGAAGTTCTTGGTAATCCGGTTTCTTAAAACCTGTTACATGTGTTACAATTATAAGGGAAAACTGCTCTCCAAATAGATCCAGGGCCTTGAAGGCGGTTTTGCCACTGCAACTTGGGACCAAAATCTTCTTGATCTTCAAAATTTTTGCCCTTTCAAAGGCAGCTTCAAGGGTAGCCTCTGTATTTTTTGGGCCGGAGTCCAAAAAATAGCGGCAGTCTACGAGGTTAGAATTTTGGATCGTTCCCTGCTTCTTTGATTCTCTTGCGCCATTCACTTTATCCTCCTTTGTCAAGAGGGATTCAACACATTCCTGCCCTTTTTGCATTAAGGATGATTTACGCCCCTGAACTCCCTTGGTAATTTAATAATCCTGGCCTTTGGTGGGATCCTAAGGGTTTTCCGAGCTAAGTTCAAATTTTTTCCCTCTGCTCGGTTTCTTTGATCTTTTTCTTACTGTGTCTCCCTTATTGGTACATTCTTTCTGGATTTTTATTCCCCAATTATTTTGACCAGAACTCTTTTACGCCTCCGGCCGTCAAACTCACCATAGAATATCTGTTCCCATGGGCCAAAATCCATCTTGCCATTGGTCACGGCAACAACAACCTCTCTTCCCATGATCTGCCTTTTCATGTGGGCATCTGCGTTATCCTCACCAACGTTGTGTCTGTATTGGGAGACAGGCTGATGGGGTGCGAGCCTTTCCAGCCATTTATCATAATCGTGATGAAGTCCTGATTCATCATCGTTAATAAATACAGAGGCAGTGATGTGCATCGCGTTGCAGAGTATCAGCCCCTCTTTAATGCCACTTTCTGTCAAGCATTCTTCTACTTGAGCAGTAATGTTGATTAAGGCTCGTCTTGCGGGCACATTGAACCATAATTCCTTCCGATAGCTTTTCATCATAACCTCCCTTAAATATTTGGTAATGCTGGGTTGATAGCTTGAGGCATTAAGGGGAAGAACTTTAAAGGCCACTGCCTACCCTGCTGTAAAAATCATAAAATAATTTACCGGGAAAGACCCTGTGAAGATAGAGGAGCTAGATGGACCAGTATTTGAGAAACCTTCTCCGAAACGGGATTAAGCCCCTATTGTCTTTCGATACCGGATACAATTCTTATTATCGTTATAATGATCCAGTAAGGCTAGATACCCTATGTTTCTATAGGCCTTTTCTTGGGCGCCTTCTAAGGTGGAGTCGCCGGCAATGATGTGCAATACCCTGCCACCGTCAGTAACTAGGCCTTTTTCCGGATCTTCCCTTACGCCTGAAAAGTAGGTAGCAATCCCCCTTTCTATCTTTTCTATTCCTGTTACCTTGTGCCCTTTTCCATAGCGTCCTGGATATCCCTTATTCCACCCCTTGCTGGTCTTTGAGCGACCTTCCATGGCAACTATATCCACATAGTACTGGTTATTCCAGATGGGATTGATCTGATCGAGTTTCCCTTCGCAGACTGCCATACCAATTTCAAATAGATCTGTGCTGAGCTTCCGGCAAAGCACCTCCCACTCAGGATCGCCGTGTCTTACGTTAATCTCAAAGACATCCAGATTGTTGTATGGGTCGAGATTGAGACCAAAATACAAGACACCCTTATAGCTCCATCCCAAGCCCAGATCACCCCTGTTGTAGATTGCATTAACGGTGGGGTTTACAATCTCCTTTATAATCCTGTTTACGAGCCATGGGCTCACCAGTTTATGGGGCACATAACATCCCGTTCCCCCTGTGTTAAGATTTCCGCCGAACTCGCTGATTGATTTGTCATCATCCGGATCGAAGGCCCTTTTGTAATCTTGGACAAACATCTTTAAGGGTAACGCATGCTCTCCATCCAGGTAGACGAAAAAGGAGATCTCTGTGCCATATTTTCTTTCTTCAATAACAACCTTATCACCTGATTTTCCGAATATCTTTTCTACCATGATTTTCTCAATTGCGCTCTCGGCCCGTTCGACATCATCACATCCTATGGCACCCTTTCCTGCAGCGAGGCCATTTGCCTTTACAAAAACCTGATAACCGATATTCCTGACATATTTTTTTGCCTCTTCCGGGTTATTAAAGACCCTGTATTCTGGCTTGGGTACACCTATTTCCCGTAAGATATCATCAGTAAATGCCCTGTCACTTTCTATTCTAACATATTCTCTCTTTGGTCCAATTGTTCTTATTCCTTTGCCGTTCAAGATATCCACCAGACCCTCTTCAAGGGGGTTTTCTGAACCTATATCAGCCAGATCGACCATTTTTTCCAGGCAAAATTTTGCTACCTCATTAAAATCTCTAATGTCTAGACATTCTATCAATTTCCTCTTGCCTTTTAATGTATGGGGCACTCCAGCATTGCCTGGAATAAAATACACCTTTTCAACATGCTGACTGTCTCCATATTTGTCGGCAAGGGAGTGGTCTCTCCCTCCAGTACCATATACAAGGACCTTCATTTTTTCCTCCCTAAAAGGTAATGTAAGGACGCTGACTTATATGTGGATGAGGGGGTGGGCGAAAAAGCTTGATCATTCAAGTATATTGGCATTGCCAGGGCATGTCAACACTAATTGCGCAACTGGAGTTTCCTTTATAATTTAGAGGAGCCTCAACGAACCTATTGATTTTGTTTGTAAATTCAGATCCCGTATTGAAGGCCCATTATTTCTTCGCTTCAGGGCCTCCCAGTGACCCTATCGGGTTCGCAGGCGGTGAATACCTGCCCGTTGCCCGCTCTAAAGGCGGGGCTTTCCCCTTCCTGCTCACCTCGATGGGTACCCTACTGCTCCCAGCCGATTTTCGCTCAAAAAAATGGGGTTTCCTCAAAATTCAGGAAACTCCAGTAATTGCGCAGTAAGCAGACCTATTTAGGGTTGTCTTTTTCTCCTCTATTCTGTTATACTTCTCCAAATTTTCAGGCAAACAATAGCTGATAGCGGTTGCGAGTTCTCATAAAATGAGGATCGGTGTTATTTCGGATACCCACCTAGCAGGTGTGACTTCTCGGTTAATCGATATATACGAGGACTATTTCTCTGATGTAGATATGATCGTCCATGCCGGAGATCTTGTGTCCGTAGAAGTGGTCGACTTCTTAAAACAGAAGCCCCTCCATGTAGTTCAGGGGAATATGGACAATCTGGATATAAAACAGAGGTTTCCCAGGAAAAAGATAGTGGAGGTAGGCCGTTTCCGTTTGGGATTGGTACATGGATGGGGCTCGCCGTTTGGAATAGAAAGGAGGATAAGATCTGAGTTTAATCATGTACATGCTGTTATCTACGGCCATTCTCACAGGCCAGCTAATCATAATGATAAGGAGGTTATTTTTTTTAATCCAGGGACTGCTACAGGTTTCGGTATTGGTGGATCTCATTCAATCGGGATCTTGGATATACAGGAGACAATAAAAGGTAGCATAATTGTGCTTTGAGTTTAGATGATGAAGGTTCTTTGGGCGCCTTGGCGAACAGAATACGTTACATCTGGCAGTAAGAAAGGGCAATGTATATTTTGTCCAGATGGTGACAAGAGTCAGGATGAAAAGAGATTAATCTTATTTCTGGGCGACCGGACCATTGTTCTTATGAACAGGTTTCCCTATATAAATGGCCATCTGTTGATAGCACCACTGCGACACGTTTCTTCCTTAGATGCTCTTCTGCCAGAGGAGAAATTCGAGCTCATAACCATGGTTGAAAAATCCATCGGGGTTTTGGAGGAGGTTATGATTCCAGGGGGATTTAATGTCGGTTTAAACCTGGGAAAGGTAGCAGGTGCCGGGGTAGAGGAACATATCCATTTCCACGTTGTTCCACGGTGGAGTGGGGATACCAATTACATGAGTGTATTCGCAGAAGTGAGGGTGATTCCAGAACATATTCAGGCGACTTATCGAAAATTGTTACCTTTTTTCAAGAAATTCTAGGCACGATGGAGTTTTCTCTCAATAGTGCGGGGGGAGTGTATGAAACACATAAAGTTTATTGTTAGTTTATTATTGATGTTGCTGGCCATAATACTTATTGTTGAGAACCTTGGGCAGTTATCCAAGACATTGATACTGAGGGTAAATTTGCTCTTTTGGGCGCATGAGACGCCCCCAATGGCCTTCTATTTGGTTATTATAGTGGTATTCCTACTTGGTATCTTCGTGGCAAGTTTTTACGGCATAGTTGAACGCTTTAAATTGAAGAAGAAAATCAGGGTACTTTCAAGGGAGAACAGCGAAAAAGACAGGGAACTGAATTCTTTTAGAAACCTGCCTCTCGTTGAAGACAAGATAGGGGATAAGGAGATCGTAGAAGGGGAGCATGATAATGCCTGATTAGTAAGAGGAAATTAGGCTCATTGTTGTATGTGGGAAGAGATCAAATATTTGTTTTTTGGTTTACAGGATTTTAGATTTGGCGTCTATTTAATTTTGGCCTTTGTGGCCGGTCTCATTGCAGACAGGCTTATGAGATCGAGAGGAGCTGAAAGGCGCAGGAGAAGGCTTGATAAGGGAGATAAGGCCTTTTTTCAGGGTATTCAATATATACTTTCAAACGACCCAGATCAGGCTATTGAACAATTCACAAAGTCAGTTCAGATTAATTCAGACACCATTGAAACTTATGTTGCTTTGGGTAACCTTTATAGATCCAAGGGCGATATCGAGAGGGCCATCAGGATAAGACGGGGGATAATTTTAAGACCCAATCTGGACAAAGAGATAAGGCTAAGGGCAATTTTTGATCTCGGTTTAGATTACAAGAAAGGCGGTTTTTTAGATCGGGCTCTATCAGCCTTTCAGGAGGTTCGTGAAAGTGACCCGGATAACATAGAGGCCCTTGAGCAGATCGAGCGAATTTATGAAGATGTGCACGATTGGGAAAAGGCCTTCAAAACCAGGAAGGCTATTTCAAGGCTTGTAAAAGGGGAGCACCGGCATATATTGGCCCATCACCAAACAGAGCTTGGGAAGATCCAGGAAAAGAACGGGGATATCTTAGGGGCAGAGAAATCTTACAAGAATGCCCTCTCTATCTTTGATAGATGTGTTGATGCCTATCTTCATTTGGGCGATCTCTATCTTACCCAGCAAGAGCATAAAAAGGCTTTATCTACGTGGGAGAGGCTAGTTGATGTGGCACCTCAGTTTACCTTTCTTGCCTATCAAAGGCTAGAAAGGGCTTACTCGGGGATGAAGAATCTTAAGGGAGTAGAGGATTTTTTACGAGAGTCCGTTCGAAAAAATTCCGACCCCTTTACTCATTTAGCCCTGGCTAGATACCTATACAGTGAGGGGGAAACAGATTCTGCCTTGGATCACCTTAATCAAGCTACTAGATTGGTTCCCACCTTTTTCGATGTTAGGAAATTGATGGGGGAGATACTATTAAAAGAAGGCAGAAATGAAGAGGCCCTAGGCGCCTATAGAGATCTCCTCTTAGGCTTGGATTTTCCTTATTTAAAGTTTCAATGCAGTAAGTGTGGATATAGACCAGGCGAACTTGTTTGGAAGTGCCCCCAGTGTCTGAAATGGGATTCAATAAAAATCATAGAGTTATCTTCTAAACTTTCTAATGGGGCTGTGCCTTCTTAAATCCCTGCATTCTCCATCCCTTATGGCGGTGAGGTATTACTATAGAAATAAAAGGGTTTTTACATGATCCACAGACTGATATCTGTGAGGTATGTGCTGATCTCTGTCCTGTTGTCCCTCTTCCTTGTCCCCCTTTTCCCTTCCGTTAATCAAGCTGCTCTTACCTCCTCCAATTCTGCCAGAATTCTCTTACAAAAGGCAAGGGTGTGCACGAAAGACCTTTATCGGTCTAAGGCCAAGAAAAAGTACAGACATAATTGGGAGCGATGCATAAAGAAATATGAAAGGGTTTACAAGGCCTACCCAGATACAGACGAGGCAGCGCAGGCCATGTTCGCTGCTGGTCAGCTATGGACTCATCTCTATGGCTATTCATCAAGGGGTTCTGATATAGACACGGCTGTATCACTCTATCGAGACCTGGGAACGAGATACAAGTCCCATAATCTGGCTGATGATGCCCAATACAATTTGGGAGAGATTTTTTATAGGTATAAAAAGGATCCAATGCAGGCCTATATTGAATTTCTTAAGGTGGAGCTAAGGTTCCCAAATGGAGATGCGAGGCTTAGGGCATCTGGGATGCTGGACAAGCTGGAGGTTGTCTTAGGGAAGAAAAGGTTATTAAAAGAGGACAAGGTCCGGAAAAAGGAATCGATCTTAGTAAGGGATATCAGGCACTGGTCAACCCCTACCTACACTAGGGTGGTTATAGACTTAGAGGATCAGGTCAAATACAGGGAACATCTGCTGAGGAAGGATCCACACCTTAGGAAGCCAAGACGGCTTTTTGTGGATCTACACAATGCCTGGATTAGCAAGGATATAGAAAGTTCTATTCCCATAAAAGGTGGACTATTACGGAGGGCTAGGGCTGCCCAGTACAACAAAAAGACGGTCAGGGTTGTCCTGGATATTGACAATATGGAAGGGTACAAGATCTTTCATCTCTATGACCCCTTTAGGATTGTGATTGACGTCCAGGGTGAAGATCGGGAATTGAAACCTATAAAGGAAGTGGGTGTTAAGAGGCCCCCTAAAAGAAAAGAGATAGAGAAGGACAAGGAGAAAGGGATCTCTTTGGCCAAGCAGTTAGGGCTGGGGGTGAAGAGGATTATAATTGATGCAGGCCATGGCGGAAAAGATCCGGGGGCTATTGGGAGAGGTGGCTTAAGGGAGAAAGATGTGATGCTGAGGCTTGCAAACTTAGTGGCGGAGAAGGTGAGAAAGGAGCTTAAATGCCAGGCAATCTTAACGAGGAAAAGTGATGTATTTTTGGCTTTAGAGGACAGGACAGCAATCGCCAACACGGAAAAGGCCGATCTCTTTATCTCCCTTCATACAAATGCCCATAAGAATGCTGGTATTCAGGGTGTAGAGACCTATATCTTAAATATAGCCTTAGATGAAGACGCCATGAATGTGGCCGCAAGAGAAAACGCTACATCCAGAAAGAATATAAGTGACCTCCAGATGATTCTAAACGATCTTATGCTTAACACAAAGATCAACGAGTCTAGTAGGCTGGCAGGATTTGTACAAAAGGGTTTGGTAAAAGAGCTGCAGAAGAGATACAATGAAGTTAGGAGCCGTGGTGTGAGGCAAGCGCCATTCTACGTCTTGATTGGTGCAGAGATGCCAGCAATCCTGGTAGAGGTAGGATATATTACAAACAGGATTGACAATAGTCGACTTAGGGGTAAGGCCTATCTTGAGAGGGCTGCTTCCGGTATCGTGAAGGGCATTGACTCGTACATAAAGGATATGGAATTAGCCTACAAAGGGGGATAGGGGCCTTATTCGGGCAGCTTTTCAAGTCCGGCAACTTCCCGCAGGGTATTGATAAAGTAGCGGTAGCTCTCCAATGTCACATCAGGCGGCACCATGTGGTCTATGGATGGGAAGTAGCCACCGGACTCCAGCAGAAATGGCACTTTGGACATAACTTCCTCCCGTGTAGCGTCCTTCCCTTTCAGGAGGGCCCGTTTGTCTATGTTACCGCCCAATATTATATCCTTGCCATACTTCTTCCTGAGGGCAACGGCATCATTTGCAGCGGCACATTCTAAAGGCCAAAAGAAGTTGATCCCACACTCCAGCCAGAGGGGGATAAGCTCGTTGAGATTCCCATCGCTGTCCACCATGATTACGTCGATTCCAGAGGTGCGGAGTAGATCCGTGACCTTTCTGTAGCGGGGCATCATAAATTTCCTGAACATAGCAGGCAAGATCAGGGGGCCACTCCTAAAGGCCATGTCTTCCCAGAAGAGCGCCTGGTCGACCCTAAGGTCCTTTACTACCCGTTTAGCGCACTCAGTTTCCAGGTAACATATCTGATTCACCATGTCCTCTATGAGATTTGGGTCATCGTAGAACATATAGAGTAGTCTTTCGAGTCCCATCCACTCCCGCAGGTAGCCAAAAAAGCTTCCTACATACAAGGTCGTCGGCACATCTCTGCTGTTCATTTTGTGAACATATGCACTCCAATCCGCAGGCCACCGCTCAGGGGTATCGGGATCCAGCCTCTTCTTATATTCCTCCCACGAAGCCCTATCCTTGACGGGGTGATCAAGGTACATAGGCATTTTCTCGGGGTTGACTCTGGAAACCTTGACCCTTTGGCCACCTTCATTTAGAAGGCTAACCGTATGCTCATCCTCTGTGATAAGCCTTGGCTCATAACACGGAACTATGGGTGGAATCTCGTATCTGTAGGTAGCTCCGCCGATGTCCATTTCCTTATCCATAGATGAGCCAGTTCTGATCTCATGCAGTAAACGCGTATGATCGAATTGAAAATAATGCGCGCGAAAGCGAGTATCTAATATCTGCTCAGGAGCACCCTGTTTGATCCATTCCTCTAATGTTTTCGTCCAGAAGCTATTGAGGTAGGGACTTAACAGGCATAGGTCACCTGGCCTCTCAAATCGGCAAATACCTAAAAACCGTTCCCTGGTTAACATACCCATTCGTGATTTCCTTTACTAAAGTCTCATTAGGCGCGTGGTCTCGTCCACTGCGGATACACAATCTTCAGCGAAGCCCTCAGCACCTATATGATCCGCGAACTCACGGGTAATTGGGGCACCGCCGATCATTACTTTTACCTTGTGCCTCAGGCCTGCCTGTTCGAGAGCCTTGACGACCTTTGGCATGTAAGTCATTGTTAGGGTGAGTAGAGCTGACATCCCTATAATATCTGCACTGTGCTCGCGTGCCACGCTGACAAAAGAGTCAGCGGACACATCTTTAGCCTCGCCTTGGTGCTTATGTTGCAGTCATAACTTTCATTCCCCGCCATCAGACCATTCAGCTCCTTTTCCTATTTGGACTGGCCGAGGGTATCAGGGCCTTATCCAATAACAGCCCTGGAAATGACCATGCGCTGAACCTCTGATGTACCCTCATAGATCTCAGTCAGCTTGGCATCGCGGAAGTAGCGCTGCATGGGGTATTCCATCATATACCCGT
>Ga0114930_10000916_pt1 | contig 29795 bp, 20 predicted proteins | sample AnhtaG_FD_87300 | JGI IMG/M metagenome (GOLD analysis project Ga0114930, IMG submission 87300) | Deep subsurface microbial communities from Anholt, Denmark to uncover new lineages of life (NeLLi) - Anholt_01485 metaG | ecosystem: Environmental > Aquatic > Marine > Oceanic > Sediment | place... | reverse complement strand
CATGGGCCAGCCCTTCAGCGTCGGGCCGACCTTGGCCGACGTCACGGCCGGCCCGTCCCCCGAGGTGCTCGTGCTGAGCAACGTCGGGGGCGTGGCGTGTCTCGACGGGCCCACGGGGAGTCCCATCTGGACAACCGACGTTCTGGGCAAAGTGGATTGGGGCATGTCGGCCGTCGTGGCGGCGGACCTCGATGCCGACGGGGGCGCCGAGATCATCACCTCGGATTCCGCGGGGATGCTCGTGTGCTTGGATGGCGAGGGGAATCTGCTGTGGTCGCGCGAAGAGCCCGGCGGCTGGACTTCCTGTCCAGCGGTCGGCGACCTGGACGGCGATGGGACGTGCGAGGTGCTGATAGGCAGCGGCGACAGCCCCTTGGTGTGCCTGTCACATGACGGGAAGGAGCGGTGGCGGCTCGACCCACAAGGCGCGGCCTGGACAAGCCCGGTGATCTGGGACCTCGACGGCGACGGTGGACGGGAGATCCTAACGGGCATAGGCGCCGGCCTGGCAGCGGTCAGCGCCCAGGGCGCGGTCCTATGGCAACACGCCATGAGCCGCGACATCGACGCGGCGATATCGGTGGCCGACGCCGATGGGGACGGGCACGTCGAGGTCTACGCCGTCGACCTCAACGGCCAACTGGCCTGCGTGTCCCACACGGGCGAGTTGTTGTGGCAGGGCGACGTCGAGGAGCGGTCCAGGCGCTCGCCGGCCATTGCAGACGTGGACGGCGACGGGGACATCGAGATCGTCGTGGGCGGATACAGCGGCGCGCTGCACGTGTTCGACGCGAAGGGGACGCTCGAGGAGCGGATCGCGCTGGGAGCGGCGACCAATGCCACCCCCGCGGTGGTGGATCTGGCCGGCAACGGCGGCCTCGAGGTCGTGTGCGCCGTGACCTCGGGAGAGATCGTCGTATTTCAGTGGCAGCCCCAACGGGAAGCGCCGCCAGACGTCCTGTGGCCGGAGTACCGGTACACGTCGGCGCGGACCGCGGCCCCGGCCGCGGCGCAGCGCAAACCGGCCGTCACGCTTACGAAGACCGACTACGGCGGCTGCTACGTCGGGATGAATGCCTTCACGGTGCAGGTCGGCAATCCCGAGCGGCGGCTTCTGGACGCGTCGCTCACGGTAAACAAGGACGGCGTCTGCTCGGCAACCGCCGCGGTCTCGTCGTCCTCCGAGACCTTCCAGTGCCGCGTTCCCTACAGCATCAAGGGGCGCAGGGCCGTCAAGGTCGAGTTCGTCTGCCAGGTAGCCGCCAGCGGCGAGGTCGTACTCGAGCGGCGGCACGCCGAGTACGTCCCGCCGTTCGTGCGAGAACTGGCCGAGACGGACAGCGCCCTAGCCGAGCTGACAAAGGCGATCCCCCAACTGCCAGACCCGAGCGGCCTCGAGGAGCGCGTCCATTTCCTGCGCGCGAAGTTCCCCGAGTATCGGGACCGTGCCCAGCTCGCGGCCGGCCTGTCGAGCGAAGAACACCGCGACCTGTGCGATGCACTGGTCGCGTTGCGGACGGAATGTGCACAGTGGCTGGCCATAATGCGCCTCGCAGTGTCGAGTGAAGGCGGCGAGGGCCTCGTCCTCAGCGCGGCAAACCCGTGGGCGCCGTTCGGCGGCATGGCGGAGCTCGTCGAGGAACGGGTCCGGCCGCCCGCCCTGCTCCTCGAGACGTTCCAAGGCGAGGTCGAGGCCGCGGCCCTGAACGTGTTCAACGCAAACGGCCGCCCCCGCACACTTCGGGTCCTGTTGGATCACCTCACCTGCGCGGAGTCCGAGAAAACCGTCCCCGCCCGCGACGCGGTGGCCGTGCGCGAGGTCGTGGCCGTGCCGGCCGGGGAGCGCTGGATCGCCGATGCCCTGCCGTTGCTGAGTCAGGGGCGCACCGTCGTCGTGCCGGCGTGGCAGGCCCGCCAGCTTTGGTTCAGCACCAATACCTCCCAACTCGCCTCCGGCACGTGGACGGGCCGCGTCCGTGTGCAAGCCCTGGACACCGAGGCCTGCGAGGCGGCGGCTACGATGACCCTCCGGGTCTGGGACGCGAAGGCGCCGGAGCAGACGCTCCGGCACTGCAACTGGGGCCGGCCCGACGGCTACTTCGGCGATCAGGCGGAAGCGGCCCTGGACGACATGGTCGCCCACGGCACGAACGTCTTCGTGGACGTGCCGTGTCCGGCCGCGAGCTTCGACCAGAACGGCGATCTGGTCGGCGCGATCGATTTCGCCGCGCACGACGCCGGCGTCCGCCTTCGCATGCCGGGCGAACTGTTCCTATTCCACAGTTGGCCGCTCACCGGGTCGGCCGAACCGTTCTCTCCTACGTGGAAGAAGGCCGCGGTGGCCTGGCTTCGCGCGTGGGTGAAGCACTTGGCCGAGATGGACGTCGGCTACGAGGACTTCGCCCTCTACCCCGTCGACGAACCGGGGCTGCGCGACGGCCTGGTGGATGCGTTCATCAACTACGCGCGCGTGGCCCGCGAGGCCGACCCCAACATCCGGATATATGCGGACCCCGTGGGCCGCGCCAACCTCGAGGACCTCAAACGGATGGCCCCCTACGTCGACGTCTGGTGTCCTGAGCGGCGCGGGTACTTCCTCGGGCTGGGCGCGGACAAGCTGGACTTCATGCGATCCACCGGCAAACCGGTTTGGATGTACGCATGTGAAGGCAGCGACAAGCTCCAGTGCCCTCTCGGGTACTACCGCGGGCAAGGCTGGCAGGCGTGGCGCCACGCTCTGTCGGGCGTAGGCTGGTGGAGTTGGTGCGCCAGCGCCAAGACGTGGGCCCACGACTCCGGCTACACCATGGTCTACCAAGGCGACGGCGTCGTGCCCAGCAAGCGTTGGGAAGCCGTCCGCGACGGCATTGAAGACTACGGCATGCTGCAGGCCCTCGAGCGAGCGGCCGACGCGGCCGCCAAAGCCAACCGGGCGCCGGAAGCCGTACGCGCCGCGCGCCGTCTACTCACCGAAGACGCCGCCGTGATCGCCGACTTCTGCGCCGGCGACGAGTACAGCACGCTGCCGGGGATTGACGGTCTTCGCGGCGTCCGCCCTGTCGCCGACCGCCGCTGGCAGACCATCCAAGCCACCCGCCGCAACGTCGCCGGGATCCTGGCGCAGTTGTCCGCCACGAAGCCTTAGTACGCCGATTCGCAAATACGGTCTCGTATTCGTCATCGTCATCGATGCCCAAGCGCATTACTTAAGCACACGTATCGTCGCGATCGGGCTCGTCATCGTCAGGTGTACCTTGCCATCGACAACGTCCAGTGGCCTAAGGTCTCTCTCGCGAGCATCGCAGAGATATGCGGCCTTGACCGCAGGTCCAGCCAAGGCAAGTGTTACAGATGGACGCAGACCCTGCTGTGGAGGTCGCACGGAACCCTGCCCCGTTCTCATAGGCAGCGTGTTGATGAGCCTGACAACCAACCCCTCACCACGCGACGCAGGTTTGAAAGCAGAGGCCCGCACAGAGTCCGGGTTCACCTGAACCGAATCATGTGCCGCCTCGATCAACTGGCTATAGCCGCGGACATGCCATAGGTCTTTGGTGAACTGATAGGCCAAGCTCGGCAGGGCGTTCGCTCGCCAATTCCCAAGGGCGGTGAAGAATACCCCATAATCAAACACGTACGTTTCACGCTCGTATCCTCTAGCCGGGTTGCCGGGGATAGGAATGATCCCCCAAGCCCGTTCGCGTGTTGCATTGCGCAGTGCGACCAACTCGAGGCAACCATCCGGTTGACACGCCACTGCGCCCGGCATTTCCAACAATACGGCGACCCCGCAATCCGTCTCCGTATCGCGCACATGGACGAACTGCTGCATCGGCCAGAAGGTCGGGTCGTAGTATCGGCGTAATGGGCGTTGCGCAACACCGCCAGGTTCTCCCATCGTCAGTTGATCGGGCGCCAACCCCGTGCCGAAGCGAACCGTCACGGTTGTGTCCTTGGGCGCACGGCCCTCGATCTGTCCCCGAATCACAGGTGAATCGTAACGAAACCACAGCGAACGGCGGATGACCTCGCCACCCAACTCCGCGCTGCACGTGACTCGTAGCGCGTCCCCGTCCTGACACACTTCCAGCGGGTTTGCTGCTGCGCTGGCGCGCGCATTTCGCGCGAATCTGCCCCCACGAAATTCGTACCCCATCCGCCACAGACCACCGAGATCCCGATAGCTAATCAGATCATTGGACAACCCGGTTAGCAAAGGCCCTTCGCTTTCAGGCGTCCAGGCGCCGGTGATGCAACCTCCAGCTTTCTGATTGAGTTCGGCCACGTAATGAGGCGTGCGCACAATGACCTTGTCGCCCTCTCGCTCCCAGGACGGCCACGCCAGAGCTTCTTGGCCGGCACGTGCTTCTGCCTGCTGACAAGGGGCGAGCTTCTGACAAACCTCTGCTACGCTCTTGTCGGCCCGTTTCAGCCAGGGGATTTGCTCTTGTTCGACCACGCGGTCAGGCGACGTGCCGCTAATGAAGTCGTGATGGTTGGCCGTGACGGCCGTCCACCAGGCATCGGCAAGGTCGGCATGGATCGTTGCAGCCGCACCGGCATTCTCCGGCAACAACGCCAGTCCTTCGCTCATCAATAAGCGGTCCACAAGATGACGGCAGTGTTTCTTGAGTTGGGGCCGTGTCGTGTAGAACCCCGTCCAGTATGGATTGGGGTCGATTTGAAGCGTAGGCAAAGCAGCGCGATGGCATTCAATCAAGGCCAGATAATCGTCCAAGCCGGCGTTCACGACCCACACCCCGGTCCGCGGGTACTGTCTCTTGTTGTACCGATCGAGCAACGTGACGAGATCGTCGATTGGCGGGACGAAATCAAAACCGATGGGACAAAACATATACGGTGTGGGGCGGTAAGGCTCGAGTTGATCGACAAATTGGCTGATACGTTTGGCTACGAATCGCTCGGAGCGCGCAGGAAAGGCCGCCGGGAAGAGATAGGCGCGGGTGAGCCCCCGAGATGCCAACATATCTCCCTGTCCATAGGTGAAGGCGTTCCAGTGACAAAGCGCCTCGGCCCCGTTGCCGTCTCGCCAAACGAAGTCCAGCGTCTTCTCGTGCTTGAGCAATCGTTCGGCCGTCGAACCGGGTCGGGGGAAGTTCCTGCTCAGCTCGAAATCGCATGCCATGAAGAACATCCCATCGATGCGCGTAAACGCCGTTCGATCAAACCCGGCCGCTTGAAGCAGGGTCGGCAGTGAGGAGGAACAGCCAAAACTGTCCGCGAAGTAGGCCAGATTGGGTTCTTGAGTAACGCCGTTCTTGCGCAGCCACTCTTGACCGATCAAGAAGTCGCGCAAGATGGCCTCTGTGCTGGGCAACAAGGTGTCCGCGGTCGTCACGCCACTGCTCGTCAACCGCATCCGCCCTTCATTGAGGAGGGAGCGAAGCTGGTCTCGGCGATCTGGATTGCGATCCCAGTACATGCGCAGGAAGAAGATGCATTCTACGGAGTAGACGCGACGAGGCGCCCGCTGCAAGGCCGCAATTGCCTGATCGAGGTTGTGCTGTACAAAACGGGTATAATACGTTTCTGATGTACAGAGCCAATCGGGGTCCCAGTGACTGGATTCTGCAAAAATGAGCACACGTTCAGCATCATCGGGGATGCCCAAGCGTTGACGCAACGCTTGCTCTCGCGCCTGAGAACCCAAGTCGATTGAGGAGGATACGGCCACGTCGATTTCCTATGATCAAGACACGGTTCTGGCGTACTCGCTTCGACTGGCGAACTCAACTGAGATATGTACTATGCGGCCCAAGGAGGCCCTGAAATTCCTGGCGACCCATATCATTCCCTCGCAAAGCAGCCGCAGTCAAGCATCACGCAGCATGTGCAAGGTGCTGGGGTGACCGTCTCCGAATTCGTGCTATAATAACATCCCTGGTTAACCTTTGCTTCGGGCGTTTGGAGCAATCGTAGGTCTAAGGGGAGTGCCATGAGCCAACTGATTTGCCGAAATCCGCCGAGCTGTGCCGCTGAACGAATATCGCTTGCGGGGGCATTGTGGCTAGCCTTCGCCATCGCGCTGGGCGCCATGGGGGCCCACGCGCAGGAGGGACAGAAGGCGCCTGATACACGTTGGGAAATAAGCGTCGAACGGGTGCAGACGCTGGCCCAGATGAGCGAACACCACACCAACTTCCCCTTCGCCGAGATCCTGCCCAATGGCGATATCATGCTCGAGTACAGCGTCGGCCAGCACGGCGGCAAAGAGTGGAAACGGGCACTCGTGTCGCACGATCGTGGCGTCACCTGGGCGGAGCCCAACCAGGCCACGCGTTGCATGAACCAGGCCGTCCGGGTCGATGGGACCGTGGTGTCCCTATGGTGTTGGGGCGGAGACGAGCGTGAGGAGGGCCTCTTCGACGGGCGGCTGTTCTTCTCGGAGGACGGCGGGGCCACGTGGGGCCAGAAGACCGTGCCGGTCAAGATGCCGGCCGGCGTAAAGGCATTTACCCACCGGTCGATGGTGGCCATGCCCGACGGCAGCCTGTTGTGCACATACTACTCGAACCGGCCAGGGCAGGTCAAGTACCATTCCGGGCTGCTGCGCTCGACTGACGCCGGCGCGACCTGGCAGTACTTCGGCGATATCGCCTACGACCCGCAGGCCCCCGGCGAAGGGTACTGCGAGCCCGCGGTGGTCCGACTCGAGAACGGGGACCTGCTGTGCATGTTGCGAACCGGCGGGCCCATGTTCCAGACGCGCTCGACCGACGGCGGGAAGACCTGGGCCGCACCGCACGTCGTTCAGGACCACGGCGTATGTCCCGATTTGTGCCTGATGGGCAATGGCGTCCTCGTATGCGCCTACGGACGCCCGAACGCCGGCATCATGTTCTCGTACGACGGCACCGGCCGCGAGTGGGAAGATGCGCAGGACCTTTACCGCGGCACGGGCTCGTCCTACACAACGGTCCGCGAAGTCGAGCCCGGGCTGCTGATGTACTTCTACGACCAGTCGGGCTTCGTCCGTACCGCCGGATCTGGACCGATGAACGAGATACGGGTAGCTTACGTGCGCGTCAAGAAAGCCGAGGGGCCGTGAAGCCCTTCTCCGCCGACTTGATGTGCTGTGTCAATCTTGGGAGAAAAATCATGATGAATCTGGCAAGGCGATCGTGCGAAGCTGCACTTCGCGTTAGGCGAACGGCAGTTCGCCCGTTCTGGTCCGTGTTGGGCATGGCCCTGTTGGCCACTGGCGTCCTCACCGCCTACGCCGAGGACAATCCGTTGCGCGAGTTCTTCCCGTACGGCGTCTATGCCCACGGCGCCAACCCCGAAGTCGTGCCCCCCGCGGAAGGCGAGGGCATGCAAGACGTGATGGACCGCGTCTGCAAGGACCTCGCGGACCACCACATGAACTGCGTATGGACCACCAACCTCGGGTTCGCCACCTTGCCGTTGTGGCTCGAGGGCGGGCGCAAGAACGGCGTCCGGATTGTGCCCCAGGGCGGCGGACCGCCTGCCTTCGTGCGCCCGTCCTGGTTCAAGGACAAAGAGGACCTCGCCAGGCGCGTCGAACCCTTCTACCAGGACATGGCCGAGAAGCACCGCGACGACCCGGCGCTTCTGGCCTGGAGTGTGACGGAGGAGAACAGGCCCGTCCCATGGTTCCTCGAGGCCGTCGCCGACTTGACGCTGAAAATGGCCGAATGGGACCCGAAGCACCCGATGATCACCATGGACAATAGGGCCCCGTCGGCCTGGATGAACGCCCAGGTCATCAAGCCCAAGTCCATCACGCGGGACCTCTACGTCTTCTTCACCGACGGCCTGAACGGCCCGTACAACGCCACCGGCGCGCGAAGCGCCCTGACGCGCGAGTGCAAACGCTTCCGGACGGCGGCCGACTCCTGCGGCGCCGTGTTCTGGTTCATCGGCCAGGGCATGTCCATTGTCAACTACGGCGGCGGCCGCCACCACTCGATGTACCGCTATCCCACGCCCGAGGAAATCCGGTGGCAGGTGTGGGCCACCATCCAGCAGGGCGCCAAGGGCTTTTTCTACTTCATGTACGTCGGCCGCCGAGGCGACCCCACGCCGGATTTCAAAGGCGAGTACATCGAGGGCCTGCGCGACCGGAACGGTGAGGAAACACCCCAGTTCCGCATGGCCGCACAGGTCGGCGAAGAGATCGCCCCACTCATGCCCGTTCTCCTGGACTTAGACGTGGCCCCGCCGCACCGCGAGGTCGTCTACTGGGAAAACACCCCGGTCTCCGGCCAGACCTTCGTCCATCGCAAGACCGGCAAACGCTTCCTCATCGTTGTCAACCACGACTGCAACAACATCCAGCCCATCGGCATCGAGCTGGGCTACTGGCCACGCCTCCTGGACAAAGAGGAAAGCCTCTTTGACCTACGCAGTGGACAGAAGCGCGACTACCAGACCCTCAAGCTGGCCACCCTCCTGCCCGGGGACGGCACCGTCTTCTTCGTCGGCACCCCCGAGGAATGGGGCGCCTTCGCCCAGGACTTCTACGCTCGGTAACGGAGAGGCAGCTCTACGTTCGGTAGGCCCGCGACAAGAAAAAGATTCCTCACACCTTTCCCTCGCCCGTCACGTGTTGTCCAAGAACTCGTCAGGTGTTACCCGCGCCTACCGCAGGATGCCGCGCAATGTGCCGACTGCCAATTCGCGATGCAGGGGGACAACGCATCCAGTGGGGCCTTCAGGGGTATCCTTCCGGAGCACCACATGGCTGCCCTGTTGTCGCGCTTGCTCGAACCCGAGACGTTGCAGGACACGGATAACTTCCCGTCCGGACACGCGCGCCAGCCTAGGCATGAACAACGGCCTCAAAGGTGGTCATCAATGCCTTTGGCGCGTCGCCCAAGGGGAATTCAGCGAGGTATGCTTCGGTGGCTTCCCTGAGATTGCCAAGCGCTTCCTCGATCGAAGCGCCCTGACTGACTGTCCCGACCTCAGGACATTCCGCGACGTAAAGATCCTCTTCTTTGTGAAGAATAGCCGTAAATGTCCGTTCACTCATCTCCATACCTCCCGACGACCCCAAACGCTTGAACTGCCGAAGCGTACTTCGATTCTCGCGCTTCCCCCTCGCCCTTCATCCATAGCACTTCATAGTCTACCATACTTTGCCCTTGCCCCTCGCCCTTCATACTTCGTACTCGTGTGCTCGCACCGGCTGCCCCGCTGCGTGAGATCCCGATAGGGTTTTCCATTCTCGCGTTGTTCTTCCTGGGCCTTGACTCGTGCTCTTTCTACAAGAACAGGAAGAGGATTCCTGGCAGCTTTGCCCAGCACACGATCAAGGTCGCCGGGCGTAGAAGTGCCCCCATTTCATGTCCCCGGCCTTGCACCAGCGGGTCTTGCTCTCCCAGCGTTTGAGCAAGTAGTCCCTGTCCGCGTTTTCCAGGCCGTCATGCTCCGGCCCTTGCCGATTCCCGCGGATGGCTTCCATCTCACGTTGCATGACGGCAACGAAGGCGTCGGTCTTGTCCACAACCACCACCTCGTCGAACCCGGCGGCTTTCACGATGTCCCCGTACGCCGCCGGTTCGTGGAGATAATATCCCGCCTCCTGGACGTAGTCCGTGAACTCGTCCGAAAGCGGATCGGCCCCCCGGGCGTAGTCGCTGACAAACAGGCGGCCCCGAGGGGCCAGCAGCCGATACAGCTTGCGGAAGAGGGCCGCTTTGTCCTCGACATAGAGCAAAGCGTCACGGCTGTAAACCAGGTCGTAGGCGGCCGAAGGCAGGTCAAGTTCCAGGATATCCCCGTGGACAAACGTCACCCCGCTTACGCCGCGTTCCTTGGCGCGCTCGGTGGCCAAGTCGACCATTCGAGGGAGGATATCGACGCCCGTAACCACGGCCCCGTAGGCCCGACTCATGTAGAACGCCGACCCGCCGAGACCGCTGCCAACGTCAAGGACGCGTGTGCCGCCGCGGATATCGAGGGTTTCGCAGATCGCTTTCGTCGTATCGCCCCCGCCCGAACTAAGGAAGTCCGCACCGAAGATCTTCTCATAGCGCCGGATGCTGCGCGGGCTGTACTGCTCGGATTCGTGGATAGAACCATGCACGAAACACTTCTCCTTTCCCTTCCAAGCGGGGCGCTCCGACAAGCCCCTTCGATAGCGCGTGCTCAGAATGCTACTGGTCTCGATTGGCGTCAGACGTTTCATTGCGGCATTTTGGGCGTTTGCAGGGGCAGCAATCAACCGAGTCGCGTCATGTCCGGGGTCAGGTCTTGAATTGCGATTCTGCTGAAAAACCCCCCTTGGTTCAGATCGTGACCGAGCCCTGAGCCAAGCGAGTCCAATGAAAAACACATACACTCTGTTCGCCAACCTCAGAGCACAACACGGTTTCCAAATGCCAAGTGCCCGGGCCCCCACAGCCCTCCCCGTCGCCCACGAGCTGAACCAAGGGGGTTTTTCAGCGGAATCGAATTGCAGGGTCACAGGAATCGACGTTTCCGGGAGTAACAATCCATCCGCTCCGACCTTGCACTGACCCCTTCTGCACTTCCTTCTGATGCCCCTTCTGCAATTCTGGTTCGCCCTGCATCGACACCGGCACCGGCACAGGTGCGCCTGCCACGGTGGAGAAAAGGTGTCAGGAATCTTATTTGCAGGCAGAAAAGAACAGCAAGAAGAACCCTGACACCTTTCCCCCCGTGGATTGCCCTCTTACCTATGTCGTGCGATGTAGTCCATCGTGGCACTTGCGAGCAGCCCCGAACGGCTCTGTCCGTGCGTTCTTGCCCATCGGTCCACCGCATCGAGCACATAGTCGGGCAGGGTGACGTTAACGCGCTTGGCCTTTCCAGGCGGGATTTCGACGCCGACTGAGGCAATCACCACGCGGTGCCCCTCATCTTCGTAGTCTTTGATCATCTCCAGCAAGGCATCTTGATCACCGCCGACTGGAATCGGATCGCCGTCGTCCACCATGGATTGGATGTGAAAGGACAACACCTCCTCAGCCCGGATTTGCGCCTCCTCAAGGGTCCTTGCCACGGTGACACACCCCGGAAAGTCGGCAAACGCCACGTCGATTTGGCCCGTGCCCACGCCAGCCAAGACGGCCTGATAGTGCCTGTACATGTTATGAATCTCCTACTTCAGTCCAGCCTGCCGAAGAATGCTGTTGACTGTGCCTTTTTTCAAGTCCTTCGCCGGATGCGGTACTGTCACTTTTCCGGGCTTCTGTGGATGAACAAACTGGTGATGGTCGCCCTTGATGGCCTTGAGGCCCCAACCATCCTCCTCGAGCATCCGGATAATCTCACTGCTGGTCAAGACGCACGTCCTTCCGCTACCTTCTTCATGAATTATACACACCATACACACTTTCTGCAACTACCAGCCAATGGGGTATCCGCAAACACGGGTGCCTACCGGCCTACAGATCTGAGGGAACCGGTCCTCAAACCGACCGACGGCGGAACGTGCGCGCGGCATGGGGCGCCCCGAGGCGTGCTATACTCGCCGCTGCAAGCAAAGCCATGGACCTCCACGGGAGACAGGATCGTGCGTCTAAACTGCGTGTCGTGCTTGTGTGTGGCCGTGCTGGCGGTGGGGTCCGGCGCATCGGCTCGGGGGGAAGAGCCCATGGATGACCAGCGGAGACCAAAGGTAACGGTGAAGGTGGTCGAGGGGGGCGAATCCGCTGCGAAGCCCGAGGACTGCCGTGGCGTCATCGTGGGCCCCGGCGTGAACCAGCCGGACCCGTTTCCGGGCTACGCAGGGTTCGTAGGCTGGGAGTCGCCGATACGGTTGCGCGACGGCACGTGGTTGGTGGGTTTCAACGCCGGCTACTGGCACGCCTCGCCCCCGACGCCGTTGCGCGTTCCGGCCGACGTGCTGAACTCGTGGCGCGAGATGGGCATGCCGGCCGACATAGACGCGCCCACGGGCGGCCGCGCCATGCTCACGCGCTCGACCGACGGCGGGCGCACCTGGTCCAAGCCCGAGACCCTCATCGACACACCGGCCGACGACCGCCACCCCAGCTTCCTCGAGCTGCCCGACGGCGCCATCCTTTGTTCGCTGTTCACCTATGTGGGCAAGGGGGACATGAAGGCGGACCCCTCGCTGGCCCACCATACGCGCATCGTCCGCTCGACCGACGGCGGGCACACCTGGCAACTGACGCCGCCGCTCCCGTCGCCATTCGTGGCCGACGAGTCCGACGGGCCCATGGTGCTCCTCGAGGACGGCTCGGTGCTCCTGACGCTGGACGGACAACCACCGGACGGCGCGCCGAATCAGTCGGCGCTGTTGCGCTCGCAGGACGCCGGTCAAAGCTGGGAGTTGCTCTCCGTCGTCGCCACGGACCACGACATGTATGAAACCAATGCCGTCCAGTTGCCGGACGGCCGGTTGGTCCTGATGGCGCGCCCGGAGGGCGATATCGCCTGGTCCGACGACGGGGGCCGCACCTGGACCCAGCCCGTCACCTTCGGCATGCGCCTGTTCGCGCCGAGTCTCCACGTGTTGGACGACGGGACCCTGCTATGCCTTCACGGCTCGTACGGGGCCGGCGGGCTCCGCGCCATCTTCAGCACCGACGGCGGCCATACCTGGGTGGCCCCCGCGCCCGACTACGGCTTCCTCATCGACCGGTCCTACGGCTACGGCAAGGCCATGGAACTCCCCGACAGTTCGCTCTTCATCAGCTACATCAGCACGGGCGGCCACCGGGCCGGCGACGCGCGCGCGAACGCCGTTTGGTGCATCCGCATGCGCGTCCGCCCGGACCACTCGGGCATCGACGTCCTCCCCGCCCCCAGCCGGTCCGCCCCGCTCAGACAACTGGGCGACCTCACCGGACCGTGGCGCCTGTTCGTCGACGACCATGTCATCGCGGACAAAAGCAACGTCGTGCGGACCTACCACGCGTTCGAGAAGCACCCGGGGAACCCGGTCCTCGTGGCCGACAAGCCTTGGGAAGGGGCGAGCGCATACGTGTACGGCACGGTGCTGCCGGCGGCGGGCGAGGGCTACCGCATGTGGTATCACAGTTGGGCGGGCGAGTACCGGATGCTCTACGCCACGAGCAAGGATGGGCTGCACTGGGAGAAGCCCGACCTCGGCCTGGTCGACTACGAAGGATCGAAGGCCAACAACATCCTGTTCCGCCGGACGCGCGAGAATCATAGTCCCCAGGTCATCCATACGCCTTGGGACGCCGAGACGGGCTGCGCGTACAAGATGGTCTATTTCGAATACGGCCGCACACCGCCCGACCACACCATCACCGGCTACTACGGCGCCTGCTCGCCCGACGGCGTCCACTGGACCGACGTCGCCAAGGCCCCCGTCCTGCCCGATCACCCGGGCGACGTGGGCAACTTCGTCTGGGACCCCCTCGGGAAGCGCTACCTCGGCTACCCGAAAAAATTCACCGAGGTCCGCGGCTTCCGCAGGCGGTGCGTGGGCTATTCCGAGACCACCGACTTCCGGTCGTGGCCCGCGACGCAGATGGTGCTGGTGCCGGACGAGTTCGACGACCGCTGGGTCACCGGGAACGGCCAGCACACGGACTTCTACGGCCTGTGCGGCTTCCCCTACGAGTCCATGTATCTCGGGTTCCTCTGGGTATTCCGCATCACCGACGGAAAGAACGACGGGCCGATCTTCGTCGAACTCGTCAGCAGCCACGACGGGGTGCACTGGACGCGCCAACAAGAGCCCCGCACCCCGATCTTGCCTCTGGGACCCGAGGGCGCGTGGGACGACGGCATGCTGTTCACCACCAACCATCCCCTCGTCGAGGGCGGCAGCATTCGCCTGTACTACGGCGGCTTTGACACTACCCACGGGACCAACGGCAACGGCGCCATCGGCCTGGCCATGCTCCGCAAAGACGGGTTCGCCTCGCTCGATGCCGGCCCAGACCAAGGCGTCGTCACGACCAAACCCCTGCCGGGCTGCGTCGGCCGCCTCGCCGTCAACTACAGCGCGCCGAACGGCGCCCTCGCGGTCGAGGTCCTGGACCAAGCCGGCGGCGTGATCCCCGGCTACGGCCGCGACGACTGCACACCCCTAACCGGCGACAGCGTCGATCAACGCGTCACCTGGAAAGGCGCCGGCGACTTGCCCCAGGCCGGGAGCCCGTTGCGCCTGCGGTTTATCCTGCGAAACGCGTCCCTGTACTCGTTCGCCGCCGACGGCGGGGGCGCCCCATCGACACGTGGGAATAGACCTTCGGGCACGGTCGGATGACCACGGCCCAGAATCCGGCCCCGGCAGTAAGCGGCGTGGTTCAGGTCGGCGGCGCAGGGCAGCCCTCAGTGAAGTGCCGTCAGTTCTTCGATGGCCTTGGCGACGCGGTGTCGGTGTTTCTCGATGGGGGCGGGGTCTTTGGTGTAGATTCGGCGGTCCGAGGTGATTGCCTTGGGGACCTCGAGCAGCCGTTCGCAGCGCCGGTGTTTTAGCGCCGACAGGTGATCCGTCTTTTCCTCGAGCAGGCGCTCGAGGATGACCATGTACTCGTAGTCCTCGAGGCCGTCGCGCAGCATCTCCCAGCGGATGGAGTCGACCGGTCCGTCGAGGATGGGCTCGGGCGGGTTGGCGTCGGCGGCGGCTTCGGGTGGGTAGAGGAAACGTCCATCGCCGTTGCCCCAGGGCTTCTTCTCGCTTTTCTTGGTGCCGTAGCCCGACATCCAGGCCATGGGGTCCTCGTAGGGGTTCTGTGGGCGGTCGGGGTAGGCGGTGCCGGTGGTCCAGAGATTCGAGGTCCACACGAGGATGCCCCGGATGTCGTACATCCAGGTTTGCCACAGCCAGGCGCGCAGGTCGGTGGCGGCGTGGTCGATGAAGAGTCCTGGGAAGGGGGCCTTCGGGCCGGTGCAGACGTACCACCAGAACTCGTCACCGGCCTTGCGCCTCTCGAGGGTTTCCTCGTGGAAGTACTTCCAGGTCACGGGGCACCAGATCTGCGGCCCGCCGATGAGGCCGTCGGCCGCCCTGTCGGTGATCATGCGGCGCAGGCCGGGCGCGGCTTCTTTGAGCTTGAGGAAGCCGTCCAGCACATGGGGGAAGTCGCGCGGGGCGGGCTCGTCGAACCAATACACGAAGGCCTCGTCCAACCAGCCCTTTTCGCGCAGGTGGGCCTCGATCGCTTGGGCGTAGGCCGTGAACGCCAGCTTGAAGCCGGGCGTGTCGCCCGCGAAGCCCTGGAGCGCGTGCGCGGAACGGCCGTAGAAGGTGCCGCCGCCGAGCCCGGGCATGCCGAGGCGGAACGAGTTGAAATGGTACTTGGTCATGACGCGGTCCATTTCCGCGTCCCAGGCGGTCCAATCGAACCTCGGTGTGAGCGCGTGCTCTTCGAGGAGCTTCCGGTCCGCCTCGGGCCGGTTGGCCGCCTCATCCGGCGCGAGCTTGACCCATTCGACCTTGAACCCGTGCAAGAGCGCGGGGGCGTAGGGGGAGATGCGGTGGGTGCGGAAGCTCTCCCAGTACTTGTCGAGCACGTCGCGCCGTTGCTGCGGATCCGCGACCTTCTGGTACCGCCACACCGCGCTTGGATTGAAGCCGAAGGCGGTCGAGCACGTCATGCGGTCGGGCAGCTCGAACCCGTAGACCAGCACCTTGAGCGGCACGGCGGCCTCGTATCCGTCCGCGGTCAGCCGGATCGCCCCGCTGTAGGCGCCCAGGGGCGTGTCTTTGGGCACGTACACCCGGACCCAGAACGGGTGGTTCTCGTTCACGGCCAGGTCAATGGGGCCTTGGAACGGGGGGAGCGGGTCGGGCCACGGCGCCTCGACGCCGCTGTTGTCGGTGCGTTGCGCGATGTCGACGTATCGCACGCGGAGCACATCGACGTGCTCGGCGGGGATCGTCGCGCCGCCTGGCCCGGTCAGCGCTCCGGACGTCGCCAGGAAGCCCTTCAGGCCGGCGCCAGGCGGCTGTGGGGAGACCACGAACTGGGCGGCCTCGGTTTCGTTGGCTGCGGCCCGTATCTCGACGGCGTCGCCGCGTCTGCGCGGCACGGGGCGCGTCTTGCTCACCTTCCAGCCCGAAGACGCCCACCATAGGCCGACTTCGCAGGTCGAGCCCTCGAGGCGTTCGCCATAGGACGCATCGAACAGGACGCAGGGGGCGTTATCGCGAGCGATCGCGCCGGGCACGGCCACGAAGCCCATCGCTGCGAGCAGGGCAATGACTCGTTTCATGGTGGGTCCTTTCCGCTACGGTTTCCTGAGGATGTACACCAAATCCGGTGACTGCGCGGGCGCGAAGGGGCGCTTGTCGAAACCGCCGTACGTGCCTTCGGCGAGCAGGCCCGTGCGTTCGCCCGACGCGGCGACGTCCTCCAGGCCGAAATGCGTCAGCACGGCGGTCTCCGACACGGACTCCCACTCCTCGTCTCGCAACGCGAAGAAGCTCAAGGTCAGCAGCGTCCGCCGTTCATAGGGCACCAAGCTCTTCACGGCGACGATGTCCCGGTCTCCCACAGGCTTGCGCTCGACCCGGTGCTGGGGCCGCTGGGCGGGGCCTGCCAGGTAGTTCAGTATCTGCACCAGGAAGAGGCCGCCGGGCGACAGCGCCGCGGCGACGCGCCCGACCACCTGCGCCAGTTCGGCGACAGACGGCATCAGGGAGAGCGAATTGCCGAGACATAGCGCCAAGTCCCAAGGTCCGCCGCGAAGTTCCCGCATGTCGCCCACGTCATACTGAATGCGTGCGTGCGGCCGGTGTCGCTTGGCATGCGCGATCATTCCCGCGCTCGCGTCCAGCGCCGTGAGATCCGCGCCCAGTTCCGCGAAGAACAAGGCATGCAGCCCCGTCCCGCATGCCAAGTCTACGACGCGCGTGCCCGACGCCTTGTGCAGGCACTCGCGCAACAACGGGCCTTCGCGTTCCAGGCGCCCGTCCGTGTCGGAGAGCACTTCGTAGAGCTCGGCGCTCGATGTGAACGCGTCCATCGGCATGAGTGTGCTTTCAGCACGAAATCATCCCGCCAAGACGACCGGGGTGACCGAGTGGTGCAGGGGTTGGGCCCGCCGCCGTGTGGTGCCTACTCGGTCCACCGTATCAGGCCGGTTTCGTGCTTCGTTGCCAGGTCCTCGTGCTTGGGAACCACGCGCACGGTGAAGCCCTGCTGCCCCGTGGTGTCACACGGAATGCCGCCCTCGAAGCGGTACACGTTATCGCCGACCGCCTCCGAGCGCGCCATGGTCACCGTCTTGCCGCGCGGGATCTGCATCGAACGGTCGACGTCGCCGTAGTACAGCTCGACCTCGACGTGCTCCGGCGTGAGGGAATCGAGAAAGACCTCGGCGGCCACCTGCAGTGTTGAGCCGAAGAGGAGATTCTCGCGCGGCCCAGACTCGACGTTGGTGAAGCGCACCTTGTCCCAGCCCTGCGCCACCGTTTCCTTCCATTTGGTCAGCGCCAGGGAGCGCTCGCGGCTGTTCTCGCGAAGCCGATTGCGCCGTTGCGTGCACGGGATGTAGAAGCGGTTGGTATACTCCTGGACCATCCGGTTGGTGTTGAACACGGGGCAGATGGTCCGAATCGCCGTCTTCATGCGCGCAATCCAACGCCGTGGCAAGCCATCGTGTCCACGGTCGTAGAAGATCGGCACGACTTCCTTCTCGAGCATCTCGTAGAGGGCCTCGCTCTCGACCAGGTCCTGTACTGCCGGGTCGGTGTAGCTCTCGCCGCGGCCGATGCTCCACCCGTTCTCGCCCAATGCTTCGGCTTCGCACCACCATCCGTCCGGGACGCTGATGTTCAGGGCGCCGTTGGCCGCCGCCTTCATCCCGCTGGTGCCACTGGCCTCCATGGGGCGGCGCGGTGTGTTGAGCCAGCAGTCGACGCCTTGCACGAGATACCGTGCGACGTTGATGTCGTAGTCCTCGAGGAAGATGACGCGGTTGCGGACCTCCGGCTGGCGGGCGTAGTGGACGATGCGGCGGATCAGCTCCTTGGCCTGGTTGTCCTGCGGATGGGCCTTGCCGGCTATGATGAGTTGGACGGGCATGTCCTGGTGCGTCAGAATCCGCGTCAGTCGTTCCGGGTCCATCATGAACAGCGTAGCGCGCTTGTAGGTGGCGAATCGCCGCCCGAAGCCGATGGTCAACACCTCGGGGTCCATGGCCTCGTTCGCGGCCTCGACCTCGGCGCGCGGCGCGCCTCGGTTGCGCAGTTGTCTCATGAGGCGGCGTCGGGCGAAATCGACCATCCGCTCCCGGCGCCGCTCGTGGGTGCGCCACAGTTCGGCGTCCGGCACATCGTCGATCCGCTCCCACACGGACGGGTCATCCGGGTTGGACGCCCAGGCCGGGCCGATGTAGCGATCGTAGAGCCCGGCCAGGTCGCGGGAGATCCAGAAAGGGATGTGGACGCCGTTGGTGATGGACGTAATCGGGACCTCATCCGTGGGCACACGGCGCCACCGGCGCGCCCACATGCCCCGGGCGACCTCGCCGTGGAGCTTGCTGACGGCGTTGGCGAAGGTGGAGAGTTTCAGCGCCAGGACCGTCATGCAAAACGGTTCGCGGCTGTCCTCGGGGTTCTGCCGGCCTAGGCCGAGCAGTTGGTCCAAGGTGATGCCGACCTCGTCGCAGTACTTCGAGTAATACCGCGCGATGAGTTCGGGGGAGAACATCTCGTTGCCTGCCGGCACGGGGGTGTGGGTCGTGAAAACGCTTCCCGCCCGCACCGCCTCGGCCGCCTGCCAGAACGTCAAGCCCTCGTTCAGCACCAGTTCCCTGATGCGCTGCAGCGTCATGAAGGCCGAGTGCCCCTCGTTCATGTGATAGCACGTGGGCTTGATCTCCATTTTGCGCAACGCCCTGATCGCGCCGACGCCCAGCATGATCTCCTGGCGGATGCGCATGTCACGGTCGCCCTGATACAGACGCGCGGTGATCTCGCGGTCGTCCATATCGTTGCCCTCGAAGTCCGAATCCAGCAGGAACAGGGGGACCCGGCCCACCTGGCAGCGCCACACCCGCGCCTTGACGGTGCGCTCCGGGTACTGGACCTCGATGATAATCTCGTTGCCTTCGGGGTCGCGCTCGATCTCGACGGCCATATTGTAGAAGTCGTTCTCGGGATTCAGTTCCTGCTGCCACCCGTCCGCGTTGAGGTACTGGTGGAAGTAGCCTTCACGGTACAGCAACCCGACGCCGACGAGGGGCATGCCGAGGTCACTGGCGGACTTGAGGTGGTCGCCGGCGAGGAGCCCGAGGCCCCCCGAGTAGATGGAGATCGACTCGTGGAGGCCGAATTCGGTCGATAGATAGGCGACGCGGAAGTTCTCGGGCGCGTCGGGGTGCCGCTTCCACCACGTGTTCGACTCGAGATACTGCTCGAGGCGACGCGCAACGTCATCCATCTGGTTCAGGAAGCTGTCATCCTTCGCCAGGGACTCGAGCCGCGCCTGGTCCACCTCGCCAAGCAGCCGTTTCGGGTTCTGGTTGGTCTGCACCCAGAGGTCGCGGTCGATGCGAAAGAACAGCTCGACCGCTTCCGGGTCCCAACACCACCGCACGTTGTTCGCGATCTTCATCAGCTTGTCCAAACGCGGGGGCAGCTTTGGAACTACCGTATACGTCGACACCCTGGCCATTCGCACTACCTCCTCCAGGTCAGTTTGTACAACAGCGCCCTTGCGGCGCCTGGTCTCAGAACCGCACTGTGAAACCCCACCACGCAGCCCATATGCTAATACTTTTCGCCCGCCGAATGCCACCGCGGGCCGCGGTTACGCAACGGGCCTCGAATGGGCTCCCGGGCGACCCGTCACTACGCGCGCCCGCCGGCCCTTGAATTGACGGACCCGAACGGACATCATGGGCTCAGGATGACAAAGGACGCGACACAGACCCACGGAGAAGGGTGATGGACTGTCCTGTGTGCAAGGAGCCGATGGTCGTGCTTGAATACGAGTCCGTCGAGGTGGACTACTGCGTCTGCTGTGAAGGCGTGTGGCTGGATGCGGGCGAACTCGAACTCCTCTTCGGCGATGCCCAGGCCTGCCACGACTTCCTCAACGCCGGTAACCCGGCAGATGCCGCCCGGGGTGAGAAGCCCCGCCGGTGTCCCATCTGCGCCAAGAAGATGGCCAAGGCCGTCACCGGCGGCGAGAACCCCGTCACCTATGACCGCTGCCGCCAGGGCGACGGTATCTGGCTGGATGGCGGCGAGTTGGCCGAGATCCTCAAGCACGGGGCCGCGTCACAGACCGATGAGCGCGTCGGCAATCTGCTTCGCGACATGTTCTCGGGCGCGGCCGATTGACACCGTCGCTTGCAGGCCAGTAGACTCCGTGCGGGCGCGCCCGTGGCGCGCCGGGGATAACGGCAGGATTGGGCTCCATGAAGATCTCCCTGAAGGCGGACACGCTCGACCTGTCAGTCGTCATTGCCAGCCTGAACGAAGCCCCGAATCTGTTCCGCCTGCTCCCCCTGCTGCGCGATGCGCTGGACGGCCTCGACGTCTCTTCGGAGGTGGTCGTCGTGGACGGCGATTCCGCTGACGGGACGCGCAAGGTGGTGCAGGAGGCCGGCGCGCGCTACGTGTGCGAGACGGCCCCGGGCTACGGGGCCGCCATCATCCGGGGCGTCTGCGAAGCGCGGGGGGCCTACGTGCTGACCATGGACGCCGACATGTCGCACCCGGCCCCGTTCATCGCCAACCTCTGGGGGGCCCGCGACAGCGGCGACGTCGTCATCGCGTCGCGCTACGTTCCCGGCGGCCACGCCGACCAGCCGTGGTTCCGGCTGCTGCTGAGCCGCGTCCTCAACCGCTTCTTCGCGCGCGGGCTCTCGGTCCCGGTCAAAGACCTCTCGAGCGGGTTCCGGCTCTACCGCAAGGCCCTGTTTGAGGGCATGGACCTGACCTTCACGAGCTTCGTCATCCTGGTCGAGATACTGCTGCTGGCCTATGCCAAAGGGCTTGAGGTGAACGAGGTCCCGTTTCAGTACCAGCCCCGGCTGTCCGGGTCGTCCAAGGCGCGCGTCATCAAGTTCGGCAGAGACTACCTGCGCCTGTTCTATCGCGTGTGGAAGATGCGGAACTCGGTGGAGTTCCCGGACTACGACTGGCGCGCGTACGACAGCCCGATCTGGCTCCAGCGCTACTGGCAACGCAGGCGCCATGACCTCATCGTGGGTTTCGCGCCGAAGTTCGTGCCCACCTGCGACGTCGGGTGTGGCAGCAGCCACATCCTGGCCGACCTCCCGCACGCGGTGGGCGTCGACCTCCGCCACGACAAGCTCGTTTTCATGCGGCGAACCAATCAGCGCCTGGTCCAGGCCGACGGCCTGTCTCTTCCCTTTTCCGACGGCGCCTTTGACTGCGTTATCTGTTCCCAGGTCATCGAGCACGTCCCGGAGGAAGACGGCCGGCTTATCGACGAGTTGACGCGGACGCTGAAACCGGGCGGGATTCTCATCCTTGGCACCCCGGACTACGACCGGTACGAGTGGCTCATTCTTGAATGGTTCTACCGCCGGCTGGCGCCGGGCGCCTATGCCGACGAGCACGTCACCCACTACACCCGCAAGACCCTCACCGAGGCCCTCGAGGCCCGCGCCTACGAGATCTTGGACCTCGCCTACGTCGGCCGCGCCGAACTCATCCTGAAAGCCCAGAAGCCGGAAAGGTGATCCCCGCCCCCGCCAACTACCCCGTGTCTTCCTCTTCCTCTTAGTCTTCATCTTCGTCTTCATCTTCATCTTCATCTCCTCTTGATCTTCATCTTCATCTTTATCTAACCCGCCGTCGGTGGGTGACGAAGTCGCCTGCTGTCACCACAGAAACCAGCGAATTCCCTCTCATCCGGCTCCATTCCCCGCTGACACCTCGGGATCTCCGCCATCCCCAAGCTACTGGGTGCCCGTTGAGAAGATGGAGATAGAGACGAAGATGAAGATGAAGACGAAGATGAAGATGAAGATCAAGAGAAGATGAAGATGTGAAGACATTGGGTCCGGGAATGGCGAAACTCCAGGCTAGAACACATCGGTCTGCGTGGTCCGGACCCAGACCGCGGATCCCCGGGCCTCGAAGTTCCCCGTCGAGTTCTCGTTCAGGTAGACGCCATACAGCCAGTTCCCCGCTTGCCGCAGACGCCACACCGTGTCCCCGAACAGGTCGGCCCCCCGCCACACCCACAGGATGTCTTCACCCTCGGCCGAGGAGTCCCTGAGGTCGAAGAAGCGCCGGCCGGTTTCCCCGTTTCCCAGGCGCAGCACGCCGGACCCCGACAGCGGGCCCTCCGCGAGTTGCTCGCGGACGGTAACCATGGCCATGTGGGTGGTTTCCCCCCGCGTGTTCTCGCTGAGCGTGTCGAAGTAGGCGCCCACCCACGTACCCACCACGTCGGTGAGGCTTGTCCGGTCCCGCCGCCACTCGGCCGAACCGCGGCTCAGGAAGTTGCCCAGGGCGCCGAAGTGCTGATACGACCCGACGAGGATACTGTCCGCGAGCCGCAAGTCCCACGTGAAGAACTCGCCCGTCCCGATTACCCGAGTGTCCATTTGCAGACGCGAGCCCACAACGGTCGCGTTTTCCACGACGACCGTGCGGAACGTCTCCATGTCTCCGTCCGTAGCCATAAACTCGCCGGAGCCAGAGACCACGTTGTCCTCTTCCGCTTCGAGCTCGACCGAGAGGAGGTAGTCCAATCGCTCATGGCCGGTCGCGCCCGTCGAGTCCGTGAACGCGGTCACCCACCTGTAGGAAACGTCCTCAGGGACGGCGGCGGGCGCGTCCTGCCAGGTCGCGTGCCCGTAGCGCACCAGATCGTTGTCGGCGTCGAACTGCGCGTATGCGCCGACGATCACACCATTCGAGAAGAACCCATACCAGTCCATGTCGTTGTTCTCGAGGCTCAGTTCTCCGAGCGAGAACGTGACCTCGGAACCCGAGACCTCGCCGCGGATCACATTGAACTCGACGTCCAGCGCCACGTCCCCGTCGCGCTGTTCGATGAAGTTGCCCTGTCCGCTCAGCGCGCTGTCCTCTTCGGCCACGTCAAGCACGAGGGTCCCCGTTCGGTCCCGGGCCGGCCAACTGCGCGTCCCGAACCCGTCCGTGAACCCCGAGACCCAGGTGTCGTCCAACGAACCCGTGCTCAGACGGCGCCATAGGGCGTGGCCCGACCGAACCGCGTCCTGGCTGACGTCAAATGACGTGTACATGCCCACCATCAGGTTCCCGGCGAAGCGCAGCCGCCACACGGGCGAGTCCTCGACCCGGCCGCCGGTGGCCGAAGTCACCGTGGCGGTTGCGTCATCCCCCGATATGGACCCAGAAAGGCGGATGCTCAACTCATCGTGGTCCTTGGGTCCTTCATTGAAAACGCGAAACACCGTGCCCGTGCCGCTTAGCTCCGTCCCGGTCCGGCGCAGGTTCACCGAGGCCGCGTACTGCTGCACGCCATACAGCGCGCTCGAATCCACCCAGTCGTCCGCGTAGCTGGTGACCCACGTGCCCAGATTGCGTGTGTCTTCCGGTACCGGCTCCGGCTCCCCCTCCTGCTCGTCGCCGTTGCCCTGGTCGCCGCCGTCCGGCGACGTCTGCGCCGCGGGGAAACGCAACCCCTCGCCGTCACACCCGGCCACCGCCAACGCTACGAGCAACGCGAGGGCCAGCCTCGCCAAAGACCCCATAGCCGCGTCCTTTCTCCGTTTTCCCTGAGGGGGAGCACCAGGCGGACCGCCGCCTACGCCAATTCGGCGACCGCGTCGCGAATCCAGGCCAGGCAGACCCGGCTCGCGCCTTCCCGGCCCTCGCCGGTCAGATAGTGGCCGTACCTGGCCTGCATGTCCTCCGGGAACTTGTCCGGGTTCACGTGCGTCTCGAGCGAACAGAAGCCCTCGTAGCCATCGTCCTTCAAGGCCTGGAACTGCCGTTGCCATTCGCAGACGCCCGTACCCATGAACACGTTCGGCATCTTCCCGTCCGGGCTCGGCGCCGCGTCCTTGACATGTACGTGCACGAGGTCGTCTTTGATGACGCTGTATCCGTCCGGAAACGACGGGACGTCCCGGCCCTCGAGGTCCTGCACGTGATTGGCCGGGTCCCAGGTGGCCTTGATGCGCTCGCATTGCAGCAGGTCGAGGAAGTGCCTTGTGTGCTGCGCCGTACCCACGTAGCAGGCCGCCTCGTTCTCGAGACCCAGGATGACGCCTTTCTCCTCGAGGATCCCGGGCACGGGCTCGTAGGCCTCGAGCATCTTGTCCCACGGCTTCTCGAGCACACCATGACCCCAGAACGCGAAGCCGCGCACCAGGTTGCAGCCCAGTTCCAGGGCAATGTCCGCACAACGGCGCAGGATGTCCATGTGCTGGGCCACCTCGTCGGGGCTGTCGAGTTCGCATTTGCCGAAGGGCGACCCCAAGCTGCAGACCACCATTCCGTGGTCGTCCACGATGCGCTTAACGTCCTGCACCTGCGCGTCCGTGAGCTTCTGGCACGGTGTGTCCCAGACGCCGCGAATCTCGGCGCCCGTCGCGCCGAACTCGATGCACACGGCGCAGGCCCGCGCCAAATCCTGCGAGATCTCGTCCGTAAATGCGCCCAGCTTGAACATGCACCACCTGTTTCTACTGCAATACCGACCTCCATGATAGCAGAAAGCCCGCTGGCGATTGCTGGGGCATCGCCGGCGCCCGGCCCGCGCCGCAGCGACAAGCTCTTCCTGGCCTCCTGTTTCGCCGTCTTGCTACAATGCACGGGATGGTCGGGACGCAACTCAGAATCCGGCGCTGTTCGGCGCGACCCTGCAGTGCAGTCCTGTAATCTGTCTAATCTGTGCAATCTGTGGACAAGCATTGAGGAGCAGCACGATGGATTCGGTCCGAATCGGCATCATCGGGGTTGGGGGCATGGGGACGTCGCACAGCCGCTACCTGCGCAAGGGCGAGGTCGAGCGCGCTGAGTTAACGGCCGTGTGCGACGTCGACCCTGAACGGCTCATGCCGTTCGAGGGGCTCAAGACCTTCACGGACAGCCAGGACCTCATTCGTTCAGGCGAGGTTGACGCCGTCATCATCGCGACGCCGCACTACGACCACACGACTATCGGCATCGACGCATTCGAGCAGGGCTTGCACGTCTTGGTCGAGAAGCCCATCTCCGTTCACAAGGCCGACTGCGAACGCCTCATTGCCGCGCACGACAAGAGCGGCGGCAAGGTCTTCTCGGCCATGTTCCAGCTTCGCACACGCCCGGCGTTCAACAAGATCAAGCAACTCATCGACAGCGGCGAACTGGGCGGCATCCAGCGGATCAACTGGATCATCACGGCGTGGTACCGGCCCGAAGCGTACTACGCCTCGGGCGGCTGGCGCGCCACCTGGAAAGGCGAAGGCGGCGGCGTCCTGCTCAATCAGTGCCCCCACAATCTGGACCTGTTCCAGTGGTTGTTCGGCATGCCGTCGCGCGTGCGCGCGTTCTGCAATCTCGGCAGGTACCACGACATCGAGACCGAGGACGAGGTCACGGCGTACTTCGAGTACGACAGCGGCCCGACGGCCGTGTTCATCGCGTCAACCGGCGAGGCCCCGGGCACCGACCGCCTCGAGATCGCCGGCGACCGGGGACGGCTCATCTACGAGGGCGGCGCACTCCGGTTCCGGCGAAACGAAGTCGGCACGCGCGAGTTCACACAGACGGCCACGGGCGGCTTCGACCGGCCGGCGAACTGGGACTGCGAGATCCCCATCCCGTCGGGGGAGAGCGGCCACGCCGTCGTCACGCAGAGCTTCGTAAACGCGATCCTCGACGGCGAGGAACTGATCGCCCCCGCCGCCGAGGGCATCCACTCGGTCGAGTTGGCCAACGCGATGATCTACTCCTCGCTGATGGACCGGACGGTGTCGCTGCCTCTGGATGGGAAGGCCTACGAGGATAGGCTCAAGCGGCTCATCGCCGAATCGAAGTTCGAGAAGAAGACCAGTGCCAAGGGCGAAATGGACTACGACAAGTCGTACCGGTAGGGTTTCGGGTATCGGGTTTCGGGTATCGGGTCCAGGGTTCAGGGGACAAGAGACAGAATCCCGAGACCCGAGACCCGAGACCCGAGACCCGAGTAGATCCGCTGTTTGCGGAACGGAACGCTGGTGATAGGAGCGTGCTGATGGCTGAAGGGTTGCGTGCGCTGTTCGGTTTGTCGGCGTTGGTTCTTGGGGTGGCGCTGGCGGCGGGGTGCTGCACGTGCGGCTCGGGTGCGGACGGGAGCGGGGGAAGCGCGAGCGGCCCGCAGCAGGTGCAGGTCGGCGGCTCGATACAGACGCGCGCCAGCTACTACTCCGGCCGCAGGCCCTAAGGGCCGAGAAAGGGAGGACCGCCCGCCCATGCGACTCGTGAGCCTGCTTGGACTCATCGTCATGCTCGTGATCGCGTGGGCGCTCTCTGAGAACCGCCGCAAGGTGCCCTGGCGCATTGTGCTCTGGGGCGTCGGTCTCCAGCTTGCGTTCGGGGTCCTCGTTCTGCGCACGCGCTTCGGCCGCGTCTTCTTCGAGTACGTCCAGGCCGCGTTCACGGTCGTAACCGACGCCACGAAGGAAGGCGCCGGCTTCGTGTTCGGCAACCTGCCCCAGAACTTGGAGATCGGCGCCATTATTGCCTTTCAAGTCCTGCCCGTGATCATCTTCGTCTCGTCCCTCGCCGCCATCCTCCAGCACGTGCGCATTATCCAGGTCGTGGTCCGGGCCTTCGCCTACATCATGCGCCGCTCCATGAAGACCTCCGGCGCCGAGACCTTCGGCGCGGCCCTGCTCGTGTTCCTCGGCATCGAATCCCTGACGGCCCTTCGCGGCTACCTCAACCAGATGACGCGTTCCGAGCTCTGCACCATCATGACGACCTTCATGGCCACCATTGCCGCCAGCGTCATGGTGGCCTATGCGAACTTCGGCGCAGAGCCCGGGCACCTTCTGGCCGCGTCCGTCATGAGCGCCCCGGCCGCGATCCTGATCTCGAAGCTCATGGTCCCCGAGGAAGGCACGCCCGCCACCGACGGGGCCACCCGGGTCGTTATCCCCGTGGAAAGCCACAACGTGGTCGACGCCGCGGCCAAGGGTGCCTCCGACGGCCTGCACCTGGCCCTGAACGTGGGCGCCATGCTGATCGCCTTCATCGGCCTGATCTACTTGCTCGATCTGGGGGTCAAGGGCGTGACGGGACTCATCCTTGCCGAGGGACTTACGTTCCCCGAGCTGATGGGTTGGTTCTTCCGGCCCTTCGCCTTTCTCATGGGCGTGCCGCGCGGCGACGTGGCCGCCGTGGGCCAACTCCTGGGCACCAAGACCGTGCTCAACGAATTCCTTGCTTACGCGGACTTCAAGGAGATGCTTGCCGCCAACAGGCTCAGTCCGCGCGCCGCCGCCATCACGACCTACGCCCTGTGCGGATTCGCCAACCCCGGCAGCCTCGGGATCCTCCTCGGCGCCGCCACCGGCATGATGCCCGAGCGCCGCCGCGAGATCGTCAACCTCGGCCTCAAGGCCCTCATCGGCGGCACGCTCGCCTGCTTCACTACGGCCTGTATGGCGGGGATACTGTTGTGATACTCCTAGTTCTATTGCCATTCGGTCGCGGCTCTACCCGTCGACGGCGTGGCGGTCGATGTCGTGTTTCTTGAGGCGATATTGTAGGGTCTTGTAGGTCAGGCCGAGTATATCGGCGGCTTCTTTGATGCGTCCGCCGGACCGTTCGAGGGCTTGGCGGATGAGGTCTTGTTCGAGGTCCTCGAGCACGATTCCGCCCGGGGGCAGCTTGAAGTCGCCCGGCTCAGGGCTGCGCTCGCGGAGTTTCTCGGGCAGGTCGGCGACGGTGATCGTGGGGCCGTCGCAGAGAATGAAGAGCTGTTCGAGGGTGTTCTCGAGTTCGCGCACGTTGCCGGGCCAGCGGTAGCGGTGCATGGCCTCGACCACGTCCTGTGCAAGCGCGGGTGCGGGCTTGCCGAGCTTGGCCTCGAGCTTGTCGCGGAAGTGGCTGAGGAGTAGCGGGAGGTCCTGGATGCGCTCACGCAAGGGGGGCAGGTCTATGCGCAGCACGTCGAGGCGGTAGTAGAGGTCCCTGCGGAAGGCGCGTTCCTCGACGCGTTTGGCCAGGTCGCGGTTGGTGGCGACGATGACGCGGACGTCGACCTTGCGCGGTTGCGACGAGCCGACGCGCTCGACGATGCCGTCCTGTAGGACGCGCAAGAGCTTGGCCTGGCTCTCGATGGCCATGTCGCCGATCTCGTCGAGGAAGAGGGTCCCTTCGTCGGCGATCTCGAATTTGCCTTGGCGGCTGGCGTCGGCGCCGGTGAATGCGCCCTTCTCGTGGCCGAACAGCTCGCTCTCGACGAGGTTTTCGGGTATGGCGGCGCAGTTCATGACGATGAATGGCTTCTTGCCTCGGGGACCGGCGAAGTGGATGTGGCGGGCGATGAGCTCCTTGCCCGTGCCCGAGGCGCCTTGGATGAGGACCGTGCTGGTCACCGGGACGGCCTTGCGGGTGATCTCGAAGACGCGCTGCATCTGGGGGCTTTCGCCGATGATGTTGCCGAGCGACACGGAGTCGGTAACGAGCTCCCGGAGTTGCCGGTTTTGGCGTCGCAGGTCGCCGCGCTCGGCCGTTTTCTGGACCACGACCAGGAGGCGTTCTTTGTCAAAGGGTTTCTGGAGGTAGTCGGCCGCGCCTTCCTTCATGGCGGTGACGGCGGTCTCGACGGTGGCGTAGGCGGTCATCACGATGGCTTCGATATCGGGCCGGATGCGCTTGGCCTCACGGAGCAGGGCCAGGCCGTCCATGCCCGGCATGCGCAGATCGGTGAGGAGCATGTCGAAGCTCTCGGCGCGCAGGATGGCGAGGCCCTCCTGGGCCGAGGCGGCCTCGCACACGACGTAGTCGGCGGCGGTTAGGATGTCGGCGATGACGTCGCGCTGGACTTGGTCGTCCTCGACGACAAGGATTCTGGGCTTCATGAGCTATGCACCTCCAACGGCAGCACGATCAGGACCTGGCACCCTTGGCCCTCGACGCTGGCCAGGGTGATGACGCCGCCGTGCTCCTCGACGATCCCTCGGGTCAGCGACAGACCCAGTCCCGTGCCGGTGTCCTTCGTGGTGAAGTAGGGTTCGAAGGCGCGCTCGGCCACCGCCGGCGCCATGCCCGGCCCGTCGTCCCGGATCTCGATCTCGCAGGACTGGTCGGTGACGCGCGAGAACAGGCGGACGCGGCCGTCGCTTGGGCAGACGTCCATGGCGTTGAGCAGGACGTTGAGTACGGCGCGCGTAAGCTGCTTGGCATCGACCATGACGGTCGTATCGCCGGCGCGCAACTCGGTGATCAGGCGGATGCCTCGGGTCTCGGCGTCCTTGCGGACGAGTCGGGCGCATTCCTCGAGGATGACGTCGATTCGGTTGGGCTCGACCTGCAATTCGCGTTCCTTGGCCAGCGACAGGAAGCCGGAGACGATCTGTTCGAGGCGGTTCACCTCGTTGCGGATGGTGCGCAGGTGCTTGAGGGATGGGGCGGCCTCGGGGAGCTCTTTGAGCGTGTCGATGGCGTGACTCGATAGCAGCTTGATGGCGTTGAGGGGATTTCGGACGTCGTGGGCGACGCCGGCGGCGAGATTGCCGATGGCCGAGAGGCGCTGGGCCTGGCGCAGGTTGGCCTCGATCTGCTCTTTTTCGCGCAACGACGCCACCATCTTGTTGAAGGTCTGCTCGAGGGCAAGGATCTCGCCCGCGTTCCGCCCCGTGGCCACGTCGCGCAGGTTGCCGCTGGTGATCTGGGCGCAGGATTCGGACAGCTCGGTGAGCGGCCGCAGCATCCGGGCGAT
>Ga0114930_10000915_pt1 | contig 29814 bp, 29 predicted proteins | sample AnhtaG_FD_87300 | JGI IMG/M metagenome (GOLD analysis project Ga0114930, IMG submission 87300) | Deep subsurface microbial communities from Anholt, Denmark to uncover new lineages of life (NeLLi) - Anholt_01485 metaG | ecosystem: Environmental > Aquatic > Marine > Oceanic > Sediment | place... | reverse complement strand
GAGCAATTTTAATCACCGAACCAGAAAGGGGCTCGGATGCTGTACACATGTTAACCACGTGTGACGAGCAGCCTGACGGATCTTTTCTTCTAAACGGAGAAAAGATTTTCAGCACTAACGCTCCTAAAGCAGGATACGTTGTTGTTTACGCTACAGCAGAGCAGAACAAGGAAACACGATGGCTCAGTTTTTAATTGATACATCGTGGGAGGGTTGGAGATGTGAACGCGTTTTCATACCATACGTACCAAAAGTGTGGCTAGGTAAGGAATGGTTCAATAACCTTAGAGTACCAAAGGATTACGTGTTAGGTGGTATAGGTAAGGGGCGAGAACACCTTTTTGAAGGATTGGTTCCGGAAAGAATAGGAATAGCAATCGATTGTATAGCCAAATGTTGGAACGCAGTTGCTCACGCAGCCATATACGTAAACAACAGAAAACAATTCGATCAAATGATTTTGAAGTTTCAAGGCGTAGGATTTCTCTTAACTGATCTTTGGGCAAGATTATCTAATGTAACGCTCGGACTTTTAATGTTTTGTAAAAATTATGATAGTAAGATGGAAAAGTTTGGAGGGGCGCTCCCTAAAAACATTTCCCAAGCTTTAGTAGCTTCCGCTAGTCAGTTCAAGTATCACGTTACTAAACTTACAGCAGAGATTTGCTACGAAGCTGCAAACCTAATGGGTGGAGCCGGAGTTTGTGATAACACTCTTATGCAAGATTTATTAAACATCTCTAGAATCGCTGAAATCATAGGTGGAAGCAGACAAATCCAAAATTATGTAATGTCGATGTCGCTTCGTCAAGTTTACAAGATGTCGGGCATTTAAAACATCCGATTTCTTCATAACTCTTTATTTTTTTTTAAATTTGTTAAAAACCACTTAACAACCTTCTCCTAATATAATAGAAAAGAGAAATTAGACATTTATCATAAATTTAGTTTTAATACTTCGATATTTTCTAAATAATGAAAAAAGATTAACTCAAAGGCGCTTCTCCAAGGGCGCTTCTCTATATGCATTTTTCAAGTCTTTAAGCTCCTTAAGAAGAATTTCTTCTTTTTTATCTTTGTACGGGAGAACACTTAGGTCAGCGTATATTTTACTAGTATAATCGTATTAAGCTTCTCTAAGCACCAGCTGTAATGTAGTATGGAAGTTTTAGAACAGAAAGATCGATTTAATGAGTAACAAAAAAAAAAAAGAAAATATAAATGTCTGGAATACAAAATTTATCCTATATACCAGTCATCTTGTAGATTTGACGTAACGCCATGCTTAGAATATACTGTTGTATTTGCCGGCTGCCACCTACGATCTCTTGAATCCTGGAAATGTTTAATAGATCATGCATAAGGGTATTATCGCACAAACCAGCGCCTCCCATTAGGTTTGCAGCTTCGTAACATATTTCTCTCGAAAGAGCGCAAGTATGGTATTTATATTGACTTGCTCCCGCTACCATAGCTTGAGCGAGATTTTTTGGGAGTTCTCCACCAAAATGTTCGACTTTAGCGTCGTATTTTTCACAGAATCGTAATAACCCTTGAGTTACATTAGATAATCTTGCCCAAAGATCAGTTAAGAGAAAACCCACGCCTTGAAACTTCAAAATCACTTGATCGAATTGCTTTCTGTTATTTACGTATATGGCTGCGTGAGCAATTGCGTTCCAACATTGTGATGTCGCGTCAAGGGCAATGCCTATTCTTTCAGGTACGAGTCCTTCAAATAGGTGTTCTCTTCCTTTACCTATGCCGCCAATAACATATTCTTTAGGAACTCTTAAATTAGTAAAATGTTCATGGCCAATCCATACTTTATTAACCCAAGGGATCATAACACGCTTGCATTCCCAACCCTCCCAAGAAGTGTCTATAAGGAATTGAGCCATGGTGTTCCCGTTGTTCTGCTCTGCTGTGGCGTACGCTACAACATAATCCGCTTTAGGAGCGTTGGTGTTGTATATTTTTTCTCCGTTTAAAAGGAATGAGCCGTCCTCTTGCTCGTTGCACGTGGTCAACATGTGTACAGCATCAGATCCTCTTTCGGGTTCGGTGATTAATATTGCTCCTGGAGTTTCCCCCGTTACGAATTTCTTTAGTACCTCTAACCTGATAGGGACGTTTTCGTGATGATAATACAGGGGATTAATGGCTAAAATTGTTGCGCCGCCCGCCATGGAAAACATGGGGTCAAAAAAGCTTAAAGTTAGGCATCTCATCAATTCTATAGTTAATCCATTATCTGGAAAATCCATGTCAATTTCTTCGTAAGGATGAGCTCGTGATATCAATCCTTCTTTTCCAAAATCGGGAATCCAATCGTAAAATTCTTCGTCCGCAGCGTGAGTGATGTTATTCTTTTTTTCGTATCGGGTACAAAACTTCTGAGCTTTTTTAATAAAATTCATTTCCTTTTTTTCGATTATCGTCATCAAATTCGTGTTCAAAAACGCGTATCTGTTTTTTAGACTTAATTTTTCGAGGATTTCGTCACTAATAGCTTGATCCATAAATTTAGTTTTTTTTTCTTCTTCTTCCATCTTTATATATCGCACTTTTTGTAATTTTGTAATTTTTCTAAGGAATATTTCCACTAGGAGAAAAGCTATCTAACTTTTTAATATTACTCGAAAATGATAATAGCACACGGATATTGTTACATTATTAAGTTTTTCAATCTATTCGAAAATTTCTTAGAAATTATTAATCCGGTTTCGAATGGGCAATTTTTCTTAAATTGAATGATCGAAATAAAATTTTCAATTCCTATTAAAGATAAGATACCATATTCCTCGAGTGAGATTAACTCGTGGATTTTTGAATTTCCTATAATAAATCGGCCTTCTAGCAATCTTATAATATCTGATAAAACGTTGGGACTAAGGTAAGAAACTATAACTCTTCCAGTTTGAGTTAATAAAGCGGAAGAGATGACGAAAGACGAAAAAGTATGGAGCTCTTTGAAAACTTCGATCAAATCCTTTTGAATTTCTTCTGAAACTAGTTTTTTACTTTCGATGATTTCATCGACATTTTTTTCAAAGTTTTGATAAATTGAGACTTCACCATCGAAATTTTCAGTTAATAGTCCAAGATCAAATTCTAATAAGAATTCGCTTTTAATCGCTCTTAAATGGTTTCTCAGTTCAACAAGATTATCAGTTCTATCGCTAAATAATGCGAACATTAATTCGCTTGAGTCCGCCTTTTCAACTTCAAAAATAAATCTAAAAGGTCCAACTTCAATTTCTGAGAGCTCCTTTGTTTTCAAGGTCTGCTTAACAAACGAAAAAATAGCACTCAAAAAGCTACTGGTAAGTTTAATGTCAAAAACATCTTCGTAAGTCTTATAGAAAAGTAATTCCCCTGTAGATTTCATTATGAAGATATTTTTAATCATAGAAAATCGTAAAAATATAAGTTTTAAACCACAAATGTAGATTTTATAATCTTTTAATAATAGTCTAAATATAAAAATTCTTGTATAAATCGGTTTACTGACATAAAAGCAATCAAATAATGCCTTTTTTGTCAATGTCTAATTAAAATAGAAAAAATTTCAAATTTCGTTTTTATTTAAGAAAAGAAAGAATTTAGAACCCGTCAAATTTAGCCCACTCATCGTCATCATCTACTTCCTCGTCGTCATCGTATAAAACCTCAGATTTTTCTGCTTTTACGCCCTCAGATGTTTCTTCTTCGAATTCATCATAATCCTCGTCAAAACTAATTGCCTTATCTAAATCGGTTGCTACTTCTCCTTCGCTTAATTTTATTTCTGGGATTGGTTCTTTTTCACGTTTCTTCTTTTCAACTAGTTTAAGATAATCTCCGTGAATTTTAATTGTTATGGGTGTTTCTTCTTGCAAAAGACGAACTACAACCTCCTCGCTACTTGATGTATCGTGTGGCATGCGCATAACAATTGCTCTGGAACCTTCAAACACACCACTTATTATTTCAACCGTATCACCCGATTCTAAATATTCTGTAACGCTTCTTGGTAGCAAAACATGTTTCAACTCGCTTAAATTAATATTTTGAACGATTCTTCCTTTTATGTGAGGTATTCCTTGTACAGCTATCTGGACAGATCTCTTTTGGGGGGCTTCAAAGAATACGTAACCGGGTAATAATGGGGATACTAGCATCGCTCTAATATCGGGAACGGAATCCAGGATTTTAAACCGGTAAAAAATTTGTCTTAAAATGTTACTCTCTTGGTTAATTGTAGTTCTTACGGCAAAAAGAGTTGTAGCCGGTTCACTTTCCTCATCTTTATGGCTCTTAGTAACGACAATGTCGACATCTAATTCCTTATCTTCCGCTTTATTATTCTCTACATGGTCCTCTTGTTCTACCATTCTTATTCACTTTTTCCTTATTTGAATTATCCATATTTAAGGTGCTTAAAAAATGATTTCTTAGAAAAGAAGTCTAAAATATAAAGGAAATTCTAAATTAAAAAATTTTGCTTTTTAAGGAGATTCTTATAATAGAAACAGAATCCTACATGACCTTACAAATTCGATTTTTTTTACGTTATTAGAAAGGAATATTATTAATATCTAATATTTGTGGAATCCTTCTATTTCTTTCAAGCCAAGAAATTTCTGCATTAGTATATCGCCAAGTAATCTCGCATTTTCCCAGTTTACCCGGGATTGGCGTTTCCCAATCCCAAGGAGACACTATTACTAAATCACCTTTCCTTACCCAGACGCGTTTTTTAATTTTCCCGCGAATTCTACCCACTCTCTGCTTTCCATCTTCACAAAATACGCCCATTCGCTCGTTACCATATATCTCTACAACTCTACCAAACATTTCCCCAATCCTTTTAGTAGGGAATTTAACGCGTGTAACAACCGGTGGAATGTAAGGACCTCTACTTTTTCCTCTCTTTACTTGTTTTCCTTTCTTTTTAGCCACAGTTTTTCCCTTTTTTTTTTTTAATTTTGTTTTCTTCGATACTAGATTTTATCTTCCGGTTTATATTCTCCTTTGATAAATATGATCTTTATAGATTTATTGCTTTCGTTTCGGATATTGTGCATTTCTTTTGGCTCAACCAAGAAGACGCTTCCTTCTAAAGCCTTTATTTCTTTATCATTGATAATCATGATGCCATTTCCTTCAACAAAATAGAATGTCTCATCAATATAGTTGTGCCCATGAGCTTTTTCAGCCAACATTTCACCAGGTTTGAGTAGGATAACTCCCCAATCAATATTCGGCCCTCGCATTAAGTACTTAACGCCAGAATCTCCTCCTCTATACTGAAAATCGTTTTCGTTAATGTGCTTAATATTTAACCACCAAACCTATAACTTATTTATTCGAAACAAATTATCTAATTAAAAAAAAGTTAAAAATCTTATTAATTTTAATTCTAAATAGGTAAATAATATGTTTTTAGATTTCAATTTTTCTAGCATACCACACATCATTTTTGGCGCTGGAAGATTAGGCGAAATTTACGAAATAATACCAAAATTTGGGAATAATGTTCTTTACGTAATCGGAGGATCATCGCTTAAGAAATCGGGGAAATGGGATGAAATTAGATATGAAATGCAAAAGAGGGCTATTAATTTTTCTGAAATTTCGGTTGAGGGAGAACCTACACCCGCACTAGTTGATGAAGCAGTGGAAAAGTTTAGGAACAAAAAATTAGATATTATTGTGGGAATTGGGGGTGGAAGTGTAATTGATGCAGGTAAAGCGATTTCGGCAATGATCCCTAAAATCGATTCAATCAAAAATTACCTTGAGGGTGTTGGAAATAAAATCCACGATGGCAAAAAGATCCCCTATATTGCCGTTCCCACAACTTCGGGAACTGGAAGCGAAGCAACTAAGAATGCAGTTATAACTGAAGTAGGGATTGAAGGATTTAAGAAATCTCTTCGTCACGATAATTTAATTCCAAATTATGCCGTTATTGATCCCCAACTTGTAATATCCTGTCCCAAATCAGTTTCTGCCCCTTGTGGGATGGATGCTTTCACACAGTTGCTCGAAGCATATGTTTCGCCTAAAGCAAATCCTATTACTGATGCATTGGCAAAGAGTGGTATAAAACAAATGAAAGATGTGATTGTTCCCGTATGTAACGAGAAAGCCTCAAACATAACTGCAAGGGCGGCCATGGCTTATGGTTCTTTACTGTCTGGAATTATTCTTGCAAACGTAGGATTAGGAATCGTTCATGGTTTTGCATCGTCTATAGGAGGGTTGTTTAATATTCCTCATGGCGTTGTATGTGGAACATTACTTGCTAATAGTACTAAAATGAACATAAAGAGATTAGAGCAGTTAGGTGCTGAGGGTGAAAACGGTTTATTAAAATATGCTATAGTAGGGGCATTAATCACTGGAAAGGAAAGTTTTGAAGATATTAATGTTCCACATTATTGTTCAGTATTGCTAAAAACCCTTGAAGATTGGACTAAGCAATTAAACATCGATCGGTTGAGTAAATATGGAATCACCACTACAGACATTGATGATATTATAGAGAAAACAAGTTTAAAAAACAATCCAATTCATCTAAAGATTGAAGATTTAAGTGAGATATTAATAAGTCGTATTTAGAATTTTTTAATCAAAAGAAAGATATTTTTTCTGTCGCAAGAAAATTGTGTTAAATCCTATTTTCCTTGCTTTTCTGCGTAGTTCTGCGTCATTTGATGCTAGATATACTTTTTTGTTTTTTCCCTTTAGTTCTTGGCAAGTTTTTAGAAGAAAATTGTCCGTAGTTTCTTCTTTTGATTTTATGTTTTGTCTATAGAGAATATTGAACTTATCGTTATTCTTTTCTAGGTATAAAAGTCCCGATTTTAAATTCATATGAAATTTCGTAGCATTAGGTTCTCGAAGTTTCTTGGCTTCTAATTCATCGAGGACTTGTTTAAAAATAATAAAAATAGTCTTACCTTCCAAATTTGTAGTTATTTCGGATAAATAATCAATTTTAAACTGAAACGGAAGTAAAACAAAATTAGCGTCAACTACTATTAAATTTTCTACCATTACCTTTATAGTTAAAAAATTAGTGGGTTTGACGATCTAATATTTTTCTGGTTAATAGGTTAAACGCTTTAAGAACATTCTCTCCAGATTTACTCGAGACCTTTAAATAATCGAATAAATTAAATGCATCTTTAAATTCTAAGGCATAATCATCAGTAACCATAATATCGTTATTTAAATCGTGCTTTGTACCTAAAAAGAGAATAGGTAAATTGGGGTCTCCTCTTCGGCAGATATTTACCCAATTTTCTAGTTTTTCTAATGTAATAGGACGAGTTAAATCAAAAAGTAATAAAGCTCCTTTTGCACCTAAAACGTAACTTTCTAACAAGAATCGGAATCTTTCTTGGCCACCAAAATCCCATAATTGGAGAGTACAATAATAACTGTCGATTTCTACCTCCTTCAGAAAGAACTCTACACCAATAGTCATACGGGTCTCAGCACTAAACTTCCCTTCTACATACCGATGAAGAAGCGTGGTTTTACCGACTCCCCCTTCTCCCGCTAAAAGGATTTTTAAGATAAACTTTTTCATATTTCCTGGTTTCTCATGTCATTAATTGTGTTCGCTACCTTGATGGCTAATATTATTAGATTTGAAGATAACTAAACTTAATTTTTTGATTTAAAGTTTAAAATATTATTTTATTAAGTAATAATAATTTACATTTTTTACCTTTTTGATTTAAGTAAATTTAAATTCTATTTCTTTTTTAAGTTTTTATTATATAAATCCAAAACGGGATTAAACAATTACTATTTAATTTATTATTTCTTATAATTGATTAAAAATTTCAAATATTATTAATCAGATTTCAATAAAGTGTATTAAAAATGAAAAAGAAAATTCCTACCGAAGAAGAGTTGAATAAATTAGGAGTAAAGTCATGGGGTATTTGGGAAAAAGAGAAGAGTATTTTTGATTGGTCTTACAGTGATACAGAAACGTGTTATATTTTAGAAGGAGAAATAGAAGTAACTGATAATGCAACTGGAGAGAAACTTGAATTTAAAAAAGGAGACTTAGTTCAATTTCCTAAAGGACTAGAATGCGTTTGGAACGTTAAGAAACCCGTAAGAAAATACTATAATTTCGGAGATTTGAATATTTAAGCTAATATTTACTTTTTTTTTTAATTTTTGATGTTTTTTTCTCAACAAACATATTATTAAATACCCATCGGATGAAATATTAGTTGATATATAATTCTGTTAAATTTTATTTATTGAGACCAGCTTTGTAAATAAATAAAAATAGAACTATTAGCTTCAAAAGAATCCAATGAAAAAACTCGAGAATAAACCATTTCTTTTAGAGGAAAATATTAAAAAGTTTTTTGATAGTATTCCGATTCCCTCTTATGTTTGGCAAAAGAAAGAGAATCACTTCTTGCTAATCGATTATAACAAAGCGGCTGAAAAAGTAACCAATGGTAAAATTAAAGATTACTTAAACAGGAAAGCTTCTGAAGTTCATAACGATAGAGTTGATATTGTAGAAGCAATAAACGAGTGCTATAATAAGAAAAAAAGTGTTTCAAAAAAATCTAAATACTTGGTGAAGACTACTGAAGAACAGGTTTATGTTTCACTTAAGATTCATTTTCTACCACCTGATTTAATCATTGTTCACATAAAGGATATAACGCAATGGAAATTAGCAGAAAAAAAGATTAAGAATTCTGAAGAAAGATACAAAATGCTGTTCGAAAGTTCTCCTATGCCTATCGCCTTAACTAATTTAAAGGGTGTCATTCTTGATTGTAATAAAGCTTCAGAGGAACAATTTGGCTATTTAAAAGAAGATCTTATCGGAAAGAACTATTTAGATTTCGAAATATATTCTCCTAATCTAATTCCAATATTTAAAACTAGGTTAACTCAATTAGTGGAAGGAAAGCCTATTAATCCAATTGAAATTGAAATATCTAAAAAAGACGGAAGTAAAACATGGATTTTGAATCAAATGTTTTTAATAAGTCTTGATAACAAACCAATAGTCCAATCTTTTGTAACTGACATTACGGAACGTAAGAATTTTGAGAAACAAATTAAGCGAAAACTTAATAACGAAAAATTTATCTCTACCATTTCATCTAGGCTAATTAGTACTAATGATATCGATAGAGCAATAAGTAAATCTCTTCTTGAGATGGGTGTCTTAATTGGCGCCACACGCGCATATATTTTACTTTTCAACGAAGATAATTCCCTCGAATTTTATCTTCAAGAGTGGTGTGCCGAGGGGATTGAACCACAAATGATAACTTTAACAAACATAAATCAAACAATGTTCCCTTGGATCTATGATCTTGCTAGAAAGAATGAATTAATTCACATTAAAGATTCTTCGGAGCTTCCAGAAGAAGAGATTAACCTTAAAAAAGAATTAGAGCTATTAAATATTAATTCTGTACTTTGTTTTCCAATAAAAATTAAAGACGAATCTTTTGGATATATTGGATTCGATAACATTCATCAAATAAGTAAATGGGACGAATTCGATTTTGATATTCTTCGCACTACATCTGAAATTATTGGCAACGCATTGGAACGTAAGTGGGCTGAGGAAACCTTAAAAGGAAGCCATCAGTTACTAGCAGGAATTATTTCCTCTTTAATCGAAGTGATTTATCTTGTAGATAATCATTTTAATGTAATTTGGGCTAATACTGTCGCTAAACAAACGTTCGGATTACAATTAACAGGAAGAAAATGTTATAAGGTCTTTGCTCACCAAGGTAAACCGTGCTCTAAATGTATAGCCCTCAAAACCTTTAAGGATGGAAAAATTCATGAGTGTGAGAAGATGTTCACCAATTTAAATGGGGAAGAATTTGTTTACTGGTACACTTCAAGTACAGCTGGATTAAATTTAGACGGTGAAACAGAGCTAGCTATCATGATTTTAAGGGATATAACCGCTCGGAAATCAATGGAAGAAACACTTATTAGAAAAGAAGAAGATAGAACTGAAGAATTAAGAGAATCTGAAGAAACTTACAAAAGAATATTGAGTGATTTAGATGTAGGCTTTTATAAAGGAGAATTTAAAGGCAAGTTATTAATACATAACACTACCGTCAATAAAATTTTAGGAATTAAAGAATCTCAATCCCTCGTAGGCTCTAATACTTCCCAATTTTTCATCAATGAGGAAAGACGAGAAGAATATTACAGAGAATTATTACAAAACGGATATGTTAAAAATTTTATAGTCCAGATTAGCACAGCTAATGAGCAGATAATATCTATTCAATTAAATTCGCATTTAATTAGAGATAATTCGGGTAAACCTAAAGAAGTAGAAGGTACGATTATTAAATTAACTGATTATTGAAAATACTATTTTAATGAAGTAGTCTTCTTTTTAAGAATATCTTTTTTTGTCTCGATATTCCTTAACAGAAACTTTTCTTTCTTCTAATCTGTTATGTTTTATTAATGATTCTTCAATAGCTTTAATTTCTGTTCTAGTTTTTATATTGAATTTTTTTAGTTTTTCGAGAACTTCTTTTTCCCCTAAACCTTTGGTGTAATATGTTTTAAAATTTGTAATTATCTTCTCGTTGTAAAAAATGTAGTGTCCATTAGTGAAAATTATTAGAGAATTCTTCTCACTTTGCTTTTTTGATAATTTATTCATCTTTTCTTGTATTGGAGCTAAAGGTCGTTTAAATTTTCTTGCTACGGTCTTGTCATCGATTAAGTCTACCCCACTCAGAAATTTATCGAGTTTTTTATAAAACATAAAGGTGGGAATGTATGAAAGAGCGAATAATATAATAGTAATAATAGTTATTATTATAGCGGCTATTTGATAAAATATAAAAACGACAATGATTATAGCAACGAGAAATATAAACCACTTTCTTCCAATTCTCTTTAAGGTTTTTACAAATTTTCTCGTCATATAAATCTTCTAAACTCAATTAATTGACTCTTATTAGATCTTATAATGTATAATTTAAAAACATTATTTATAAGGAAATAACGATTTCAGTGATATTCTTTAACCACATTTACGCTTCCGGGTTCGGATGGTACCGGGTACTATCCTGTATTACCATGACCGTAGCCGAAGCTACAGTTTACAGGTTCCCATAGATTTTCAACTACAGTACTATCTGTAACGCAAAACAGTTTAACTTCCGGCGTTGTAGCTAATCGCTACAAAATTGTGTGGTTAAAAACACCACTAACAACCATTTCATAAGTCCGGCTATATTATGGTAAAATGCTTTATTTATATGGTTGTAAGTAATAGAAATAGTAAAGACTAGTAATTAAACTTTTTTATAACAAATCGTTAAACTTAAAAGGAGTTGTAAAGAATTTGTTAGGTTTACATCAATTTTCTAATGTTCTTTTTGTGTTTCTTCATTCCAATTACAACGATTGCTATAGAGATCCCTACTAATCCAACTATCATAATGGAAGCAACTATGAGCACATAGTCTATAAAGGGCTTAGGAATTATAAAATTGAAACCCTCTTCGTAAAAAATGGAAGTTTTGTTTGTATAATCTCTTGTTATAACGAGATATGAATATTCTCCAGGTTCTAATTTGTTTAAAGTAATATTAAACTCTTGTTTATTCTCATTGAAATCATTAAATAATCTATGCATTGAAAAGTCTGAAAAATTATTTTTCGACATTAAAAAGAATACGCTTTCAATTCCCGAATGATTATCACTTGCATTAAAGGTAAATAAAAGATTATCTGCTGCTGTAGGATCTAGAGGTGTTTGGTTAACATCAATTAGATCAGGAATATCCAAATCAGGTAATGTGGTAAAATTAAAGTAGGAGGGAATTACGTTATGCCCCGTAATAATAACGCTATAATTTTCGTTTGGTTCAGCGGGCAATCTAAAATCGACAAACCCTTCTATGTCAGCGTAAACCGTTCGATACCTTCCACTTAGAGTTCTCAAATTAATCCTTGCTCTTGGAACAATTCTATCCAGATTATCTTTGACTTGAAACGAAATACATTGACCCTCATAAATATTTCCGGTAAAAGAATTTGGAACTTCTGCTGGAACCTTTGTGTAGATGTCAAGTTCGGGGTCTCCTAACAAATTATACGTTAACATGTTTTTACGCTGCCACTCTTGATCCATCGAAGCAGCTCCTCTTCCAAAATAGTCACTATTCATATAGGTAACCTTAGAATCGTATAGAGCCCTTCCTTGTTGGAACTTCTTTTCAGCGAAAAACTCTTTCCAAAATAATTTAGCATTAGCCCTATTTAGTTTTTCTAGATTTTCATCGTAATCAAAATACCAGTTAACGCGCAACCCCCCAATATAGCCAATTGCTCCAGAATCGGCATTGGTAATCAATCTTTCCCCTATACTATAATCTCCCTGATCATATGAGGACGTTGTGCATGCATCAGCATAAAATAAGGAAGGCATGTCTACATTAGTGCTTGATAAAGCATCTGCATTACTGAAATAAGAATAAGGGACGGTATTATCCGTAATTTGAGTTGGATCCGCGTGTCCTGCAATTATTACCGTAGAATAACCTAAATTAAATTCAGTTTCAAAACTAGTATCATTAAGAGAGCCTAGCTTGTTTGGATCTAAGGGAGTTTTTGGCGTAAATGAGGACGTGGTTTTTGCTAAGTGAGTAAAGTTCATCTCATCAATAACATAGTTCTCCCAAATATATTCTGTGAGGCGTGCTTCATCTTCAGGGGGGGAGGTTGAAGATATGGCCCCTGCGAGTAACATTTTATTCATCCAGTCTCCAAGATAAGGATCTTTTTCGTATTTTAGAGTTTTATTAATCATTACGGATAGCTCATAGGAATTGTCAGCGGGTAACCGACCAACATAAACCTCCGGTATCCACGATATTTCATCAGTTTCTCCATTATATTCCGCAGATTCGCCCCATATGCTATTGTTATTATCATCCCATGATCCTGTTAAATCAGCATAATAAAAATCAGTTGGCTTGTAATAATCGTCCCAAGATGAGTACTCCGATTCACCACCTACAACAACAACATCGGGGTTATATACTTCTCTTATAGGTATTAGATCATCTTCAGCATCACCAGCAAGAAGAACCCATTGAATATTTTCCTTCTCATAGAAATCTTTTATCATGGTTCGGATTTTCTCAGCTTTATCTCTCCCTTCATAATCTGAATAATTGGATAAAATGATTGTTTTGACACCCTTTTCGTTTTTCCACTCCATTAAAGGCGTAGCGGCACTTAAAAAGCTTGAATCATTAACTATAATTAACATTTCTATTTTTTGATCATTCCATAAGGCGTTTAATGCACTATAATTGATTTCTGGTAATTGGGACATATTAATTACTGGTGTCGTCCCGATTTTCAGGTTTATCAGATTATTTTGGCGATCAACGCCTTGAATTCCATCTTCTATATTGATGGGAATAAATGGAATTAGCATTAAAGTGATAAGTGAAATGAGAATATATTTTCTTAACCCGAGCTTTCCCATGGAAAATCAAATAAATAAAGAGTGACTTGGTATATAATTTTTATTAGATACAAAAATATATTTGTCTATATTATAACAAATTAAAAATAAGAATACGATTATTATATAAAAAAACTACCTAATTATTATGCCCCTTAGATTTAACTCTTGTCCACATTGTAACCAACGTATAGTATTCAAAATTGAAGAAAACGATATAAATTCATCAAAATATCCTGCTCCAGTGTACATTCTTCATAAAAGTAAATTGTGTGGAAAAATCTCGACCTTTTATGTTGATAGTTTTTTAAGAGTTTCCTACAAAGAACTTGAGAAGAAATCCGGTGCCATTAAAACATTAGAAACAACAGATTAATATTTCTCCTCTGGATTTTATGTAAATCTTATATGTAACGATTAATTTAATAGAAATACTGCTTTTTATTTTTTTAGCGAGTTTAGAAGATTTATTAAATTAATACTAACCAAAGTAGAATAGATTAAGCTGATATGACTAACGATTTAGAAGATGTTTCGGGAGTAGGAAAAGCAACAGCAGACAGATTGAGAGCGTCTGGCATTGATACAGTTGAAAAATTAGCCTCAATGACTCTAGACGAATTAACTAAGTTAAAAATCAAGGGAGTAGGTGAATCCACAGCTTTAAAGTATATAAATAATGCTCAAAAATTAATTAAAGAAAAACCAAGTGATACTGAACCCCAATTAAAGAAAGAAGACACGCCACCCAAACCCAAAAAACCTAAAAAACCTGAACCAACTAAGAAACAAAAGCCGGCAAAAGGTAAGGGTCTCAAAGAATTAATAAAAAAACAAGCAGAATGTAATATTGGGTTAGTGGGTCACGTTGATCACGGCAAAACAACTCTGGTAAAAGCTCTTACGGGTGATTGGACTGATAGACACTCAGAAGAGCAAGAACGGGGTATTTCCATTAAATTGGGATATTCAAATGCTACTATTTTATACTGTCCTGAATGTGATGAATATCTTACCTATTATATGGCAGAAACTGCTAGAAAAAAGGAACAACCTAGATTTAATTGTCCAAACTGTTCGAACACCTTGGAATTTAAAAGAAATATTTCCTTTGTAGATGCGCCAGGCCACGAAATATTAATGGCTACTATGTTGAGTGGTGCTTCTTTGATGAATGGTGCTTGTTTATTAGTTTCTGCCGATGAAGTGTGTCCCCAACCACAAACAAGAGAGCATTTAGCTGCGTTAAATATCGCGAGTATTAAAAACATCATAATAATTCAGAATAAAATTGATGCAGTTTCAAAGGAACAAGCTATTGAAAATTATAATCAAATTAAGGCATTTGTAAAGGATACAATTGCGGATAACGCTCCAATTATACCCGTTTCTGCGGTTTTTGGAGCGAATCTTGGATTGGTAGTGCGAGCATTTGAAGAAATAATTCCCTCCCCCAAAATTTACGAGGAAGACGAATTTCAATTCCTAGTTGCTCGATCGTTTGATATAAATCGCCCAGGAACTCAAATTAGTGAATTAAATGGTGGAGTTATTGGAGGTTCAGTCTTAAAAGGTAAAGTTAAAGTTGGTGAGGAAATTGAGATTCGACCCGGGCTTAGGGTAAAAAATAAGTATACTCCACTAAAGACGCAAATAGTTAGCATTAGTCAAGGAAGTAATTTCTTAGACGAAGCTAAACCGGGGGGTCTAATTGGGCTGGGGTCGAAACTAGACCCCGCATTAACAAGAGGAGATTCTCTAATAGGACATTTAGTTGGTAGACCTGATACCTTACCCGAAGTAATGTCAGAGGTTGAATTAGAGGTCAATTTACTAGAAAGGGTTCTCGGATCCGAATTTCAAATGAAAGTTCAACAACTTAAACATAATGAGAAGCTTTTATTAGTCGTTGGCACTGAGAAGACCGCTGGAACTGTAGTAAAGATCTTAAAAAACTCCTATATTCTTAATTTAAGCCCCCCAATATGCGCTCCAGCAAATTCCATATTTGCTATTTCAAGAATTATTAATAGACGTTATAGACTAATTGGTTACGGTAAAGAATTTAAAAAATAGAATTGATACATCTCTTTCTTAGCATCTAGGAGAATACGAAAGAAAAATTTCTCGAATTTTTCCCTTTATTAATTTTAAAGAGGCATCTACTTGATCGAATATTTTTTGTAAAGTATTAACTACATTAGTATCATTGTCAGAATTAACTGGTTTTGGGATAGTTTGCTTTGTTTCGTATAGTATTAATGTATCTCCTGCTTTGGCGAGAAAATGAAGAATTATCTCTATTTTAACATGTATAGATAAATCTGTTTCATTTTTGATCTCCTTGAATTCGTAAAAAACTTCGTTCATTATTCGCTTATCTAAAAAACTTATGAAATTCTCAATGTTATCAATAAAAATAACTATCAATTTTTATTACGATCTTTTCTTGTTATTATAATAAAAAACTAATCCAATTAGGAAGACAATTCCGCTTATTCCCCCAAATATTAGAATCCAAAGTGGAAAGTGGAACACATCAGTTCTAAAATAATTAACTTCTCTAAATGTATTGATTAATGTTTCTGCTATCAGTGTATTGCCGTCATATACTTTAACTGTATAATTTCCGTTGGGAACATTTTCAATCAAAATCTCTCCGTTTTCATCTGAGTACGTTTTTGCCATAGGCTGAATTAAATCATTTGAGATATAAGTTCCGTATTTTTTTCCAAAATATATTAATTCGATTCTATATCCAACTAAAGGCATGCGGATGTTGTCTGTAATAATAATTTTAAGATCATTTAAGGCATAATAATTTAATAAGCACGGATTAGTTTCACCAACAATGAGATAAGGGACAATTATTTTTAATCCTTTCCTTTTTACAGCATTTTCGGTAAAAACAAGGCTATTTTCAATGGTTTCTTGAGTAACAAATACTATTACATCGTAATAGTTTACAGGTCTTTCAAATACCGAGCTATTGCTTATGACTTGATCCGAAATGATGGTGTTTTCGATTAATGTTACATCTCTAAGAAATATATGTTCCGGACCAGCGATTAAAGAAGGGAAGTATATTCTTTGTCTAATATTTCTATCTCCAAGTAATCTGTCAATTGCCCAGCTGTAGTCAACGGGGTCTTCAAATCTCAATGTGAAATTTGCTTTAAATTCTAAAGAAAATAACTTCGAGTCAGCAGATATCGTAACATTAATTTTATTATCTAACTCTAAGAAATCAACAATATTTTGTTCGTTAATTTGTAAAGTATGATCGTAAAATAAGTTTTTATCAAGAGGATCGACAATTAACTCGACAACAAGGTTATCTGCCAATGTTGAAGGAGCACTCCAATTACCCGTTAGTTTTCTACTTGTTAATGTGAAATTGTAGTAAAATGAAGAGCTAAAATTTTGTGCTTGTTGTGTTATTGTCAAAGTTTCTTCTGAATTTTGAGATAATTCCCATCCTTGAGGGGTTAAATCGTATTCAAAAATAATATACATTGAGAAGTTATGAAAATTCGTTTCGAAGTAATTTTGATAATTAAATACCAAATGAGAATTACCATCAAGAGAATAGTCTTCCTCAGTTAACTCTATAATATCCGGATCAGATTGATTCTGAACAAATACCTGTTTAAGACTTCTAGGAAATAATCTTGGATTATATATCAAAAAACCTTCTGAATTCTCTATAGAACTATTATATTGAATGCTGATGGATTCGTTTATGCTAACCGTTATTTTATCTGATTCTAAAAGAGATTGATCAAGGTTATTAAACTGAGCAATTTCAATAGTTTCTAAATATTTTGTGCTTAAATACGTAATATTTAATGCTCCAGAGCTTAAATCGTCTACGAGGTTCGGATATTGATCTGAATGATTAAATAAACCTTCTTCATTAAAAGTAAATTCGGTAATTGTAATGTTACCAAGCCCTTGGAGTGGATCATCAAGAATTGGAACGTAATCTTCGTCTGAAAATAAATTAGAGTTTGGATCTACATCGAAGTAATTATCATTGTAATCCAAAGTGTTGTATTTGATATTGTTATCCAAAAAAATTATAGGTACCAAAGCACTTAAGATTAGAATTGCTATTAGCGTGATCTTCTTGTAATTATTGTCCATCATTATTATTTTAAAACGACATTTTTTAAAGAAAAATTAAACAAAATTAATTAATTTTTCTTTTGATTTTAACTTTTACTTCAATTTCCACGATTGTCTGCTGATACGAATATTTATATTTATTGAATATATTTTTATTTTATTCATAACATCTTTAAAAGGCATATATACGCATAAAACAAGTTTTCAACAATAAGATTGCTTAGAAAATTTAAAATATCAAATAATCTTTTTATCAAATTAAACATATCAATGACGAAAATTGTAATAACAGATTAAAATGGCTCGAAAACCAGATCGAAACAAATTTCTAGAAAAACTCAATAGCGCTGTAGATTTTTTTGAAGATTATTCTCATAATCTCTATAATAATGTCATCGCAATCTCCCATAATGACGCGGATGGTATTAGTAGTCTTCAAATTATTCAAAATCTGCTCCATAAATTGAACCTCAATTACGATTATTTCATATATAATCGATCTGTTTCGTGGGCAAATTATCTCTCAGGGATTTTACCCCGAAATCATAGTAATAAGATGGCACTGATTTTTACTGATGTTGGCTCTAATCTAGCAGAATTAGTCCCTATTATCAAGAGTAGAAAGGAACACTTTTATATCCTTGATCATCATGAAGTAGATTACGATTTAGATTTAGATGAGCTACCCGAAAATCTTTTTTTCGTAAATCCTACAGTGTATGGATTTGATGGCCTTGATCATGTATCAGGAGCTACTTTAGCGTATATGTTCGCGAAAAAGATAAACCAATCAATTATTAAACAAGGTTGGTTGGCAGTAATTGGAATTGCAGGTGATTCCTTAAAGTCAATGGAGAAACTTCAGTCGTTTAATAAGGAAATCTATCAAGAAATATGTGATGAAGAACTCGTTATTGATAAAGAAGGGCTAATATTATATGGAAACATGCATGACTCAATAAAAAACGGTTTAAAGTATAGTATTTTGCCATTTTTAAACGGATTTGGTGGCGAGGATGATCAAAAAATAAAAACATTCCTTAACAAGATAGGAATAAACCCAAATAAAAAAGTGGTTGATCTTGATCAAACCGAGATGAAAAACCTTCTCAAAAATACAAATGTTAAGGTTGGCCATTTTGCCTTATTACCTCAAAAACAAGGACTTTTGAAATTTGCCTTTGAACATGCGATTTTATTAAATATTTTATCTTTTAAGAATATTAGCGCAGCTATTTCAATCATCCAACAGAAATCAGTAACTCGATATGCCAAAGAAATCTATTACGATTATATTAGCGCTTTAACTAAGAATTTAAAACTATTAGCAAACGAGTTGCCTCGTTATGAAACTAAAAATACCATATTTATTGATGCTGGAAACGGAAAAATACCGCCAAGTAATTGGTCAGATACCGCAAGTTTTACTTCTGTAAATGAGCTATTAAAGCCTTCTAAGATGTTGTTCTTAGGTGGGCTTGAAAAAAAAACTCAAATGGTAAAGCTAAGCATTCGATGTTCCAGAAAATATCTTGAAAACAACAAAAAAGGCGTAAACAAGGTCATTAGTACGATTAAACAAAATCTTGGAGGAACTGGAGGAGGACACAAGCTAGCTGGAGGAATAAGATTATCAATACCCTCATTTAATCTATTAAAGGAAAAAGTCGATGAATTTATCTGACATCAAAAAGAGGGAACAGATTTATGAATTTTTTTGAAGTCAAAGCGAATAATGTTTATTTATTGCATGTAAAGGTAAAAACTAATTCTACTAAACAAGAAATATTACCGTATTCTGAGACAGATTCTTGGTTATCAGTTAAATTAAAATCTCAACCTGTTAGGAACAAGGCTAATAAAGAATTAATAAGTTTGATAAGAAATAGAATAAAAATTTCTTCAGATCAAATTCACATAATATCAGGATTGAAGAGAACAAACAAAATACTAGAAATCAAACTAACGGATAAGATTGGAAAAACAACTTTAATTGAAAAACTTGTAGGCTAATTAGGAACCAATCTTTCTCATTTTTCCACATCTTAAACAAGTTATAAAATGAGTCATTCCCTCATCTGCACTTCTTGTTTGCCTGGTTTCTAAATGAGCCTTATCGTAACCACATTTCGAACATTTAAAATTTTTAATAGAGCTTCTTAGATTTTCTTCTTTCCATTTCATAACATCCGAAAGATTTGTCACCTCATTTCTAATCGGTTGTACAATTCTGGTTGTAATTTTATAAGAATTAGAATTTTTATCCGAAAGTGGTTTTGTCGCACCACATTTACATTTGAATAATTTTTCACCATTTACCAGTGATGGTAACATCATGAAACCACATTCATCGCAAAATTGCATTGACTTCACTCCATTTTTTAGATCAAAAATATATTGTTACTAATTACAGCCTTAACCCAAATATTAAAGCACAAAAAATTGTTCCCGCTACTAAATCAGCTGTAGTTCCGGGATTCAACTTTCCATTTTCTTCATGTAAGTTTTTATCAAAACTTATCGTTAAATTTAATCCTTTTTTAGTAGAAATACCTCCATGACTCAAAATATCTGAGGCTGTTTTTGAGACTGCTAAAGCATCCTTTCTACCAGCCTTACGAATAATTAAGGAGTCCAAATGATTGCTAAGTAATTTTAAGTAAGTGTTCACAGTTGCAATGTTAATATCTTTAAAGTTGTTAAATGTATCAATAAAGTATGGTAAACCTTCCTTTAAAATAATATTAAATCCACTAGAATACTCGTTGCTTATTAAATCATAATCCTTTGAAAGCTCAAATATCTTTTTAAGAGTAATACCATCTTGTATGATTTCGTTATATGAATTATCCCCGTAAATATCATATTTTTCTATTCTCCCTAATCCTCCAGGGTTACAAATTTTAATAGCATCATACAAATTTAAAGTATCTTTAACCGTAGTTTCTTTAATAATCTTTTTTATTATTAATTGAAAGTCCTCGATTTTTTTCTCGTTCGTTTCCATACAAATTGCAGCAGCAGAAACTAATGGAGCTAAAACGAGTATGTGTCCCAATAACACATTGCCTCCAGACTGCCATTTCATCATTTCTTTAGCAGCGTTCTTAAAAAAAAGACCTAGCTCAATCTTATTTAGCTTTAGTTTATCATTTTCAATGGAATTATGTATTTTCTCACAGAATTCCCTAAAATTAGGTTGTATAGCGATAATCCCCGCTATGAAGTGTTCAAATCTTGTATCTTCGAAATCCTTTGTTCTATGGACATTTCCGGGTTTTGGCCATCCAGATAACTCTAACAAGCTCGAAAGAGTTACACACCTTACCAAATCATCAACAAATTTGATTTTAATATCTATAATAAACACTTCTAAGATATTAATTTTAAAATTTTAATAATAATCTGTTAGAGATTGATTAATAATAAGTTAATTCCAAACTTTTTTTCTCTTTTATCATATAACCTTGATTGTCTGAAGTTTTATATGAGATTGGTCTGTATTTTTCTGTCAGATTTTTACGATATAGAAATTTTTTGATTCTCAATTTTATCGCTCTCCTTGACATATCACTTGGCATAACTACTCCTATCTCATTTCCACTTCGAGAGAGTTCTATTTGTGGTAATCGTTCCTCTAAAAACCGTATTAAGTCGTCAACATGTTGTTCCTTTTCAATGCTTAAATCCTTTACTACTATAGTTAATTCTTTTGTATTATTCTCACTCATATACTAATCACTCTATATTATAATTAATGGCATTATAAATTTTTTTCTAATGAGACATTAAAAATCAAAAATTAAATTTAAGTAAAACTTGAGCCATTATTATATTGGTGTTTCGTCTCCCCACAATTCAAGTGCTTGTTCTAATTCTATATGATTTTTTGCATATTCTTTTACGCTAACATTTTCCATATAAGCATTGATTGCTTGTCTTAACGCCTTTGCTCCGCTTTTTGTCCCTCCTGGATGCCCTAAGACACCTCCACCAACTTGAACCGCAATATCAGTTGATAACAATTCCATTAATCGATGAATTATTCCCGGATGTACTCCTCCTGAACATACACTTAAAGAATTTTTCATATCATGCCAATTTTGCTCTAAAACCTCGTAATCTGCTTCATTTGAGTTTAAGGCAATCTTAATGTAATTATTATATACTTCTTTTTTATCACCAGCTAACTTTCCCAATCCTCCAATGTGAAGCTGATCTACTCCTTGCATCCTTGCGATTTCAGCGAGGACTTTCATGCTCATTCCATGATTGGGATTTCTATCAAAAGCAGCATGAAAAGCTCTGTGGGCGTGAATTGCTAAGCCTAATTCTTCGCATATGTTTCTTACTGTTTGAACTGCTGCCCAACCAATGGTAAGAATGTCAATCATTACATATTCATTGTTAAAATTTTTAACTAATTGAGCACGCCGTTTCATTTCATTAACTTCAGCAGTAATATTGATTAAATAACTTTTCCTCTCTCCAGTTTCATTTTCTGCTTTGTCTCTCATTTTCATGCTGAGTTCAAGTCTTTTTTCGAAGCGATTAAATCTCTGATTCGATAGATTTTCATCATCTTTCAATAAATCTACGCCTCCTGTCCATATTTCATATCCATGTTGCGCGTGTTCTTCAGCATAATAACCTACTTTTGGCTTTGGAACTGTTGCTGTTATTGGCCTTTTATCTATCTTTAATATTTCTCTTATTCCTTTCACTCCAAATTGAGGACCTTTAAAGGAATGAAGTATATTTCGAGGCCACTTCACATCAACTAATCTTAAGCCTTCTAAAGCTTTCATTCCGAAAATATTTCCTGCGATAGAGCTTAAAATTTGGGGCATATTCCCTTCTTCAAATAAATCATTTGGGTACGCAATTTTAACGTAATTTCCATTAATCTGATAAACTTTTGCGCTTAATGCTCTGATATGATCAGGAATTTTAAGTGCCGTCCATGTACCATTACTGCTTTCAGCAGCAACTCTAATAGCAACTTTTTCAATTGGAAAACCGCTAGAGGGAATAATCTTAAATAAACATACAAGGTCTTTCTCATCTGGTTCATACTCTAAATCCAAAAAATCTTCATATTTAATTTTTCTATCACCTTAAACTTAATTTATAGCATATCGGGATATAGTTTTTCAAAATAATTGTGCACATGACTACTCGCAAAAATCCCGGCTTCAGTGATTAACCCATCAATGTATCTTCGACTTACTGTCTCAAAAGCAGGATTTAATATCTCTAAGCCCTCAGGTGGATTTTCCCATATTTCTGAAGTTTCTCGCATCTCAATCTTTTCTATAACACCAAAAGAAGTCTGAGGGTTATATTTCAAGAGAGGAGTAGCAACATAAAATGGTACATGTTCTTCGTGGGCTACCAAGGCTAAAAGTCTTGACCCAATTTTGTTTAGAACTGTCCCCTCGCTTGTTACGCTATCTGCCCCTATAAGTATGAGATTAACTTCGTAATGATTCACAGCCCACCTCATTGCACTATCTACAACATGATATACTTTGATTCCCGCCTCTAATAATTCTTTAGCAGTTTGTCTTCCTTGAAGTCGAGGTTGAGTCTCAGTGTTTATGACATTAAAATGTTTACCTTGTCTTCGTGCTTCTAATAGTATAGCTGTAACCACGGATGAGTGACAATGTGTCATGATTATATAATCGCTATCAGCATCAACATACGGTATTCTTCTAGCCCCAAATTCAGCAATTTTTTTCTTAGAGTTTTGGATCATCGTTTTATATTTATCTTTATAATAAGAAATTAATTCTAAAAATTTTTCTTGCTTAAATTCATGTTTTGGTTTCTTTAATCTGCTTAATATAAAATTTAAACCATTTCTTAACGCGGGTTCTGTTGGTCGAGTATTAAAGAGAATTACTTTTGCTTCATCTAATTTATTTAAAAAATCTTCAGCAGAACTATTATCTGTGAGTCTTTGAGCATAGTTATGTAAAAAATCGATCGCGTTGAGCGCGACATTTGTAGCTCCTTGAATTTCTAACGATTTAATCTTTTCCGCATCTTTTAATAATTGTTGAATTTAATTTCACCTTTTTCTTGTTTTTCATAATTAATTATGGGATATTTATTTTTAATTATTTTCATTAATTATTCGGTAACTTCTTCAAACGAGATATTCTCTTCTTCTAAATCCTTTGGATCGATCTCTACAAAAAGATGACCGATATAATTACATGAAGTGCATTCAAACATGTTTGGTGCTAACCAACCAGAAACATTTACTGCACTTTTCAAAGTAGGTCTCTTACATTTCGGGCAAATTCTTATACGTACCATCTTATATGTTGAAATTCTTTAATTAATAAATAAAACTTTAGGTGAATAGTAGTCATAAGACTAATAAGTACCTCTTCTCACCTAAATATTGTTGGATATATTCTATTATTCTATAATCACAAATAACATTTAGTCTCTTTCGTTAATTAATATAATAGATGATCATTAAGATGGTATTTTTAATTTGAGGTAATAATTTATATTTTAAAATTTGTTAAATATTTGTTATAATGAGCACATTAGACTTAAAGCGAAGAAGTTTGCCCAACGAGCCAGGAGTTTATTTTTTTCTTAATAAAAAATCTACAATCATTTATATTGGGAAAGCTATAAATCTTAGAAAGAGAGTTAATCAATATTTCCTTAAACACAATTACAACGATCCCTTCTATGAAGAAAAAATTAAGGAACTCGTGAAAAACATTCAATCTATAGATTACATTGTTACCGAAAACGAAAAAGAGGCTAAAATATTAGAAAATATTCAAATCAAAAAACATCAACCCCGTTTTAACGTGGTAATGCGAGATTCTAAGACTTATCCCTGGGTTGGTATTTTCTATTCTGAGAAATACCCCCGAATTCGAATCATTAGAGGACCTGAAAAATATTCTAAGGAAAACTTATTTCTAGGCCCTTATACTGACAAAAAGGAAATTACGAGGATTTTACGGGATCTACGCAAAATTTTCCCTTATTGTTCATGTAAAAAAAAAGTGAAAAAACGTAAGCAACCATGCCTCTATTACCAGTTAAAACTCTGTCCTGGACCTTGTATCGAAGCAATAACCGTAGATCAATATGAGCAAAATGTAATACAAATAGAAATGTTTTTGAAAGGTCAAACGGAAGAATTAAAAGAACAGATACAAGAAAAGATGGATGACGCAGCACACTTACAAAATTATGAAATTGCGGCTTTTTGGAGAGATAAACTTCAAGCAATAGATAATTCCGTAATTACTCAAAATGTACTATTAGACAAGAAAGAAAATAAAGACATTTTAAGCTATTACAACGACGAGAAACGGAAATTTATCGCAATGGTTATAATTCATATTCGTGAAGGAAAGATAGCGAAAAAAACTTCTTATTCTTTCAACATCAGGGATAAATTAATTCATAAAAATGACATTTTCCCTTCAATTATGGAACAATTTTATCAAGATGTTGCCCAAAATTTACCCGATGTTGTTGTCATTCCCGAAATTTATGATGGGCTAGATTTATTTAAAGAAATTCTTAACGAATATAGCTCTGATTTAAAGATCAGAACTCCCTTAAAAGATGAATATGGATTACTTAGAATAGCAAATAAAAACGCAAAAGTGATTGTCGAACAAGAAATTCAAATGGAAGAAATTAAAAAAAAGGAGGGAGACCAGATTCAAAAAGCACTGAAAGAAGCTAAAGAGATTTTAAATTTGCCAAAAATTCCAAGAATAATTGAAGGGTTTGATATCTCCAATATCGAAGGGACAGACGCAACGGGATCCATGGTCTATTTTCTTGAAGGGCGCCCTTATAATAAAAATTATCGACATTATAACATACGGACAAAATCTACTCCCGATGATGTCGCAATGATGAAGGAAGTGATTAAAAGAAGATATACTATGATTTTAAAAAATAATTTCATATTACCCGATCTAATACTTGTAGATGGAGGAAAAGGGCAATTAAACGCGGGGTTCTCCGTTTTAAAAGAACTTGGTATTGACGGTATCCCAATAATTGGTTTAGCTAAAAAATTCGAAGAAATATTCATTCCTAACCAAAAAGAACCGATTATATTACCAAGAAATTCTAATCTTCTCAAAATTTTTCAACGAGTTAGAGACGAAGCTCATCGATTTGCTGTAAAGCTCCATAAAAAACAACGAGAGAAAAGAGTAAGAAGATCGGTTTTAGATGACATAAAAGGAGTAGGACCTGCAACTAGAACTAAGTTACTTAGACATTTTGGGAGTGTAGAAAACATAAAAAAAACTAATCCTGAAGCTATAGCTCAGGTAGTCGGGAAAAAATTAACTGATATTATTTTAAATGAATTGAGTAGTTAAATGAACATTCTTGTTATCAAAACATTTGTATTAAAATTCAAATTTTCGCAATTACTCATTTTTGATTTGAAATTACTAATTTAATAAGTTCAGCAGTAGCTTCGCAATAAATTCGAGCTAGCGAATCAACTTTCGCTTCGCTTATCACCCTAATTATAGGTTCTGTATTTGAAGGGTGAATAAGTACAAACCATTCTTTTTCTTTACTGAATCTAAGGTCATAACCAATGTGATCCACTTCTTCGCCCTCGTCAATTAGCTCTTGTTTAACTTTGTTAATTATAAGTTCTTTATCCTTTGGATTCAAGTTTATTTTTTTTCTATAGGAATAGTATTTGGGTAATTGAGAAACAAGTTTTGAAATTTTTTCTCCCGAACTCACTAAAATTTCTACAATTTTGGCTGCTGCAAAAAGACCATCTCGCGTGTTATTAAAGTCCGGGAACATCACTCCTCCACATGATCCTTCACCACCAAAAATAAAGCATTTTTCTAAACCTTTATTTCTAATGTTCATTAAATCTTGCATTTTTTCAGCTAAATAGACCTCTCCAATTTGAGTTCTTCTTACTTTTGCATTGTATTTTTCTGCAATAACATCAAACATTAAAGATGAAGCTAGATTTGTTATAAATGTGACTTCTTCTGCTTTGCTATCGTTGTTTTTCAAATAATATTCAGCAATAAGAGCTAATCCTACATCCTCAGGATAACATATGCCATTTTCACCAATTATAGTCAATCTATCAGCATCGCAATCGTGAGCAAACCCCACATCATAATTTCCTTGCCAGACTTCCATAATCAAGTCTTTTAAGTTATTTTTAATTGGTTCAATCTCTCTCGGAAAAGTATTATTTACAAGTAAATCATTGTTAATCACCCTAACCTCACACCCCATACCTTTAAGTATTTGAGGGGTTGCGTAATTCCCTGCTCCCGCGCCTGTATCTACAACAACTTTAAGATTATTGCTTTCTTTTATTTTTTCAATATTGATATGATTATATAAAGTTTGAATATAATCTGAGATAGGCCTGAAACTAGTAACGCTTTTTTTTATATTTCCGTAATCGACTTTATAATTATTTAGACTAACTTGATTTAAGATGAGGGAAATCTGTTCTAGATCATTATTATGTAAATAAGTTACCGAAGATAAGAGTTTCAATCCGTTCCATTCTTGAGGATTATGAGACCCCGTAATAATAATTCCTGCAGGAATATTTAACTTGTTTTTTGCGAAGATTATAATCGGTGTGGGACATATCCCGACATTCACTATCTTAAATCCTGTAGAAATTAAACCCTCAATTACACCCTCTTCGATTATTTTTCCACTTGGACGAGTGTCCCGACCTATTATGATTTTTTTATCTTTTCCGCTATACCATTCCCCGAACGAGATAGCAATTTTCTTTGCCACATCAAAGTTTAAATCTTTACCAAAAATACCACGAATTCCACTAAAAGTAAAAATTAAACTGCTATCTCCCATAATCAATCGTTTTTTGAAAAAATTTATGCTAAAATCGGATTTCCTTCGAGTTTGTACTTTACAAGTGTTAATGCTCCCATTAAACCTATTTCGTTCAAATATTTTGTCGCTTTTAACCTGGGGGGATGATTAATTGTAAACAAAATTGGTTCTGTGTCAAATTGTTCAATAAGGGGCTTTAGGATCAAATCAGAATCCTTCATCATGGCTCCACCAAAATAGATTGAGGTGCAATCGTAATAATTATTAACTAAGCCTACACCTACTTTAGTATAAAAAACACACTGCTCCACAATACTCTTAGAAAATTTATCTCCTCCTCTTGCTGCCTGGAATATCGCTTTTGCTGAAATCTTGGATTCCTCGTTATCAATCATAAACATTAAAATTTTAGAGCTCAAAGTACTTGTTTTTATAGCTTCCATTGCTCTGTTTTTAACTCCCGTTCCTGAGCTATATACTTCCCAACATCCAAAAGCACCACAATTGCATTGAAAATTACTATGTCGATTAACAATTCCATGTCCAATTTCTGCTGCATTTCCATCTTTTCCAAGAAGTAAGCGTCCGTTACAAATAGCTCCACCACCAATTCCAGTTGAGATTGTAATGTAGACTAAATTATCTTTTTCACTGTCATCTGCTTCAAAATAATGGACCGCTAAAACTGAGGCGTTACAATCGTTAATCAAATATATTGGCACTTCCGGAAATCTTTCTTGGATGGGTTTTTTTAACGGTATTTCTTTAAATCCCAAATTAGCATTATTGAATACTTCTCCCGCTTCTAAATTTAAAGGTCCCGCTGATGCTAAACCAATTCCTAGTATTTGGTCTTTTTCAATACTATTTTCGATTAATAGTTGTGTGAGTAACGAGATAATTGTATTACTAATTGAAAACTCGTTGTCCTTTGGAGTCTGGGTTTCCTTACTGATTATATTCTCTTTTTTTAAATCAGAGGTACATATCCCAACACGAATCCGAGTACCTCCAATATCTGCCCCCACAATATATTCCTTTATATTCATCACCACTTCTAATAGAATTATTACTACTTACATAACTTAATAATAATTTATCTCTATTAATTCGTTATTAATTATTTCTCTAAAAATCTTTACGATCTCTTTTTTTCTTTTTTCATCAATTGCGTATACAAAATATTCTGAAGGTATTCTTGCAATTGAATAGAGTTGGACAATATTCGGATTAATTTTTTTTAATAAATGAGCTATTTGCTCAATATTTTCATTGTTATCATTAGAGGAAAAATCGTCTCGATAAGATCTACTAATCAAACATTGAATAGCTAATTTCTTTTTTGGCATATCTTTTCTCAGTTTTATAAGGGAATTGGCAATAGTAGCGACATCTGGACAATCCTTGTGCGGTCTATTAGTTCTTCTTAAGTCTTTATCAGTAGCGGCATCTAATTTTGCCAACACAAGGTCAAAACGTTTCACCCTTTCTCGAATCTCTTCTAAATAGAGAGTACTTGAATTGGTAAAAAGCGTTATCAAAGGTGGGTCTTTGTCCCATTTCAACTCACTTCTGACATCTAAAGTAATTTTGAAAAAATCTAATAATGAATCGTTAAGAGTCGGCTCTCCTTGATATCCTGTAAAGCTTAAGCTTTTTAAATGTGGAACATATTTCAATATTGATTTTAATTCATTTCTAAAATCTGGTGTTGGAGGTAAATTAATTCTATATTCCGGAGAGACTAAATTTTCTTTCTTTGTTGCACCAATCTCACAATAAACGCAATCATATGTGCAAATTTTGTAATTTAACAATATACTTATTCCTAAAGAGAGTCCTAAACGTCTTGAATTAAACGGACCGTAAGTATATTGACGCATTTCGCAATGAATAATTTTTTAATTTGAATATAATATTATCTATCTGTTTTATACAATAAATAAAATTAAATTTATCTACACTATTAAAAATTTTAGCTGAATTATTTCAATGTACATAGATTTTAAACAGCCTGTTAAAAATAATTACTAATAAAATTCTTTATAGCTTGATTAACCTCGTTTGGTTTTTCTAGCATTACCATGTGTCCAGCTTTATTGATTATGTGGAGCTCTGAATTTTTGATATTATTGCGAAAGTATTCTGAGTATTTAACGGGAGTTAATTGATCTTGCTTCCCTACGATAATTAAACATGGGACTTCGATTGAGTTTAGCTTGTTTAGAATGTCGAAACCATCGCAAATCTTAAAATCTTTGTAGGTGACATCAGCACTAATTTTAGATATTTCT
>Ga0114930_10000914_pt1 | contig 29830 bp, 32 predicted proteins | sample AnhtaG_FD_87300 | JGI IMG/M metagenome (GOLD analysis project Ga0114930, IMG submission 87300) | Deep subsurface microbial communities from Anholt, Denmark to uncover new lineages of life (NeLLi) - Anholt_01485 metaG | ecosystem: Environmental > Aquatic > Marine > Oceanic > Sediment | place... | reverse complement strand
TTCACAACATTTATGCCGTTTATGCTTTAATATATTCCGAAAGGTATCTAGTTTTGATCATAAGATTTATATATCCAAGTTGCATATTATTATTTTGCATTCAGTTAATAAATCAATTTCAGTCACAAGAATTTAGATTTATTGTTATAATAAGATTTTCAGTTAGTTTACACGGGAATTTAAATAGTTTCATAAGTAAGTAATATTAAGTTTATAAGAGGTTTTTAAGATGGAAATAAAATCTGAAATGAGTAATATATCAAATTTGTGCCCAGAATGTGAAGGTAATACAATTTCAATCCAAGAAAAGGGAGAAATTGTATGTCGTCAATGTGGGTTAGTGATAAGCGAAAGAATCGTAGATGTGTCTCATAGCGGTAAAAGGGCATTTACTAAGCAAGAAAAACAAAGAAGAGAAAGAACAGGGTCTCCCATTTCTATTCTATTACCAGATATGGGTTTAAGCACTATTATTGATAAAAACAATATAAAAAGTCCTGACTTAAAAAGAGCAGCAAAATGGAATTCTCGAATGACATGGGACAAACGTAACATGTTGATTGCTACTACAGAATTAAAAAGAATAGGAAGTAATTTAACTCTACCCAATCATGTAAAAAAAGCTGCTATTAGGCTTTATATAGAAGCTTTTAAAAAAAAGTTACTACGCGGTAGATCTATCAATGGGATGGTCGCTGCTTGCTTGTACTTCGCATGTAGAGAAAGAAAAATTCCAAGAACCCTTCAAGAAATATTAGATCAAACTTCTGTTAATGCAAAAAATGTTAGAAGATGTTACAGAACAATAATACGAGAACTAAATCTTAAAGCACCATCAACAAATCCAGTTTCTCTAATTCCAAGATATGTTGCGGAATTAAACCTAGACGCTGATACTGAAAAAACTACAATTAAGATTCTTCAATCATTTGTTTCAAAATATTCTACTAGCGGAAAAGATCCAAAGGGTTTGTGTGCAGGTGCGTTATATCTGGTTTGTAAAAAAAGAGATAAAAGAATTTCCCAGAAAGAAATTGCTAATGTTGTAGGAGTTACTGAAGTAACTCTTCGTTCGAGATATAAAGAATTAGTGAATAAGTTAAATATAAAAATATAATTTTTTTTAAATTTCTTTATTTAAAAGTAGCTTAATAAAATCTGGAAGCGTTAATAAATAACTCTGAGCATTAGGAAGTTGTTCCTTAATTTTTATAAATAATTGAGAATAATGCTCTGCTCTATCTTTTTGTTTTAAAACTTCGTTTCGAGATTGTTGTCGTATAGGCTCAACAGGTATTCCTCGTAACACGGATCTAGCGGGAATTGTTAAACCCGGAGGAACTTGACTGTTTTTTACGATAATTGATCCTTCTCCTATTGAACATTCTTCATATATGAGAGTACCCTCCATAATTTGGACATAATCTTCCATAAAACATCCAAGAATAGTTACTCCCGATTCAATAATACAATATCGCCCAATATTGATAGAGCTTTTTTGGGATCGTGTAAACATCATAACACCATTAAATATGGTAGTATACTCACTAATGTTAATTTTTGAGTTTTCGGCACGGATTATAGAGCCAGGCCATATAATCGCATTATCATTTACAGTAACATCTCCAATTAAAGTTGCTAGTGGAGATACATAGCAATTACTGCTAATTGTTGGGCTTCTTCCATTATATTCAAGCAACACCATTAATTTTTCCACTCAATTTTTTATTTTTAAACTAAAATGATGGTAAAATTTAAACCATTTAAATTTAATTTAATATAAATTCTTTTCTTATTAGTGAATTAGTGAAATTAAGATATTCCAATTATTTTATTAATAAATTTATACAAATTTATGTATAAACTTGAACAGGATTTTTTGCTTCAAAAAAGTAGAAATCGTCATGTGAGAATTCTAAACTAAGGAAATTATGTAGTTTTCTCAAGGCAATTGTGTTACAGTTATAGAGAGATAATCCAATTAAGTTTATTCCTGAATCTTTAGCAAAACTTGCTATATCATGACTAAAAAATCCCGAAATAAAGCAGTCACACCCGTTCTTTAGAGCTTTTCTTAAATAATTTAAACCTATTGTTTCTTTTCCAACAATGCAAATTCTTTTAACTTCGACATTTGATTCACCTACGAATATAATCTTATCGATATCTAAATTTGATTTAATCCGCTTTAACAGATTATTAAGAGTTAGAGCCTTTTGAGTTGGTGTGTATGTATTTGGTAAACAAATTCTTCCGATAGGAACATTTTCGCCCTTATTGTTCTTAATATTAAGAGGTTTCTCTAATTTCAAATATAAAGATTCCATTATAACATCAGAAATTCCCCCCTCCACCGCTATAAAAGAAGAGTTTAGAACAAATACTAATATCGGATATTTAGAGAGCAATGTTAATTTATTTATTAGGAGTTGATTAAAATTAGTAATCGGATCTTTAGTAAGACCATACAGAGAAATTATAAGATTAATTTTATTTTTAATGGCATAATGGATCGATTCTAAAGTCAAATCAACTGTAAACATAATCCTTTTTATATGTTTATTATTATTAACTTGACCGTAATATAATCCATAAAATTCTGAATTAATTGTATATATTCTCGGAGATAATTTCTTCTCTAATAATGATTTAATCTCATTATAAAACATATGAATCACAACTCTTTTAGGTATAATGTGAGATTAAGATAAACTACAAAAATTAAAAGGCTGTGGAAGTTTTTTTAAAAATTAATACCTCTTATTTTATTTAATGAAATGAATATTAGGTGGTGAGAGATTTGTTAAAAGATAAAGAATGTGTTTTTTGCCAAATAGTAGAAAAAAAAATTCCGTCTCAAATTCTATTCGAAAACGATACAAATATTGCTTTTCTAGATATTTTCCCTGTTTCAGAAGGTCATACAATTGTCATTCCTAAAAATCATTATGATAATTTAGAAGATATTCCTGTTAATGAATTAGCTGAATTATTTAAAATAGTCAAAAAATTATCTGTTTTAATCCATAAAAAATTAAAAATTGAAGGTTATAATATTTTACAAAATAATTTTAGAGCCGCTGGGCAAGTAATTAACCATTTTCATGTTCATATAATTCCAAGAAGCAAAGAAGATGGAAAATTTCAGTTATTAATCCCAAGAGAGCAATCAAAGGAAGAAGAGCTTAAGGAAGTACTAAAAATCGTTAAGGAGTAAAAAAATATTATTTTAAGTTTAATTTAAAAGGATATTTTGAAACATGTAAATATAACTTAAATATTCTAAATCATGAAAAAATGGAATTCTATTAAAAAGTGCAGCAAAAACTTTAAAGAGAAAATTAAGAGTTTCTTCCTAGACGAATATGGTGGCAACCTCATAGAATATGCATTGTTAATTGGATTAGCTTTATTCATTTTTTTTATAATTGTAGGTGTTATGACATCCTTGTTAGATTGGCCATTAGACCAAGCAAATAATTTTTTGGAAGACTTTGGTGCTAATTTTTAATAATACTTAAGTTTACATTTACATTTCAGAGGAACTGAAAGAATTATATAAAAAATAGAAAGTTTTAATCGGTATCCTTTATAACTAAATTTTCAATAATCCTAATGTTGTATTTTTCAGTCCAAATATGAATATTTTCTAAAACTAGTTTCTTATCAACCTGTAAAAAATCAACAAAATCGTCAAATGGTATCTTATTAGCTCCCTTAAATAAGTTCTTAATTTTATTATTTATTATTATATCCTCAGGTGGGAATAATTCTCTTTTTTTTGCTTTCATTTTATCTATTACATCATCAAATTTACCATAATCAAAGAAATGCTCTACAATTCTACTTATGACAGAAGCAGGTGTGCTTCCAAAAACACCCACTAATTCTTTTATTTGATTCATGCTTATTTTACTTAAAGTAACTGTTGTTCTTGTTGTTTCAGTCATTATAATACTTTTTTAACATTTTTCACAAATAAACAATTATTTTGTTGTTTTTAAATTTATGCTTATTGATGATAATAACGCATAAATAAGCATCTTTATATAAAATTTGATACTATAATATATCATAAATCTAGATATTGGTTCTTTAGTTAAAATGTCGAAAAATTGTCGATTTAATTATTGAAGCTAATACAAAAACAAAATTATTGGAGGAATAAATTATGGCTAACAGAATAGTAATTCAAGATGAAATAAATTCTAAAGAGTATTTAACTCCGATTCAATATAATTTGATAAAAAAACTTCAAAATATTGGTCCTTCGACTCGTAAGGATTTAGTAAATGTGCTCAATAGCCCACGAACAACCATCTATGATAACCTACTTAAGTTGCAAAAAAGAAAACTTATTGAAAAATTTACTCGGAATAACGGTATGAGAGGTAGGCCATTAGTTTTCTGGAGATTAAAGGAATAATTACTAAAATCTCTCTCTTTTTTTAATTTTTTTATATTATTTAATATTTAATAAAATATCAAAAACCCCAGAATTTCCATTGTAGTTTTGAATAAAACAAGCAAAATATTTTTTTATATAATATATTAAAACAAGCCCCAGTTTTAAATTATTTACAGATATTTAAACTATTTTATTAATCTTTTAATCTCACGCTATTTCAAAAATTGAATTTATTCTATTTCCAGTCGAAAAAAAGGAGTAAATGATTTTAAGCAACACTAATAAATACTTTTAATTCTTTAACATTTCACTTAGGAATATAATAATACTCATTAATTCTTTTTTGATAAACATCTTTTGTACTTCCGATTTTATTAACACGAGGACGTTTTGTTAATTTTTCTCTTCTAAAAGTAACTCCCATCATTTTTAAAAATAAGTTAAAACCATCTCTTAAATTCAGAGGGGCCAATGCTTTTCCTTCTATACCAGGCGTTCCTTCAAACACTAAAATAGAATCTGCTATAAAATCTTGTGTGATTATGTCATGCTCTACAACAAAAGCTGATTTCTTTAATTCCTCGATAGATTTTCTTAATAGTTGAGCAACAGTTAATCGCATCTCAATATCTAAAAAGGCAGACGGTTCATCCAATAAATAGATATCAGCTTCTTTAGATAAACAATTAGCGATAGCTACTCTTTGGAGTTCTCCTCCACTTAATTCGGAAATTTTCCGTTCTTTAATATTATCTAATTTAAGACTATTAATTAAACGTTTTTTATATGATTGACTTAGATATGAAGCGATTTTAATTTGATTGAGTATATCAGAAACTAAGTTTGATTCTGACATTTTAATATATTGAGGTTTTAATGAAACTTTTAACTTAGAACGAGGGATAACTTCACTGTTATTATTAGATTCGTTGTCAGATTTAATATTATTAGCAATTAAATTTATAAAAGTAGACTTACCAATTCCATTAGGCCCTAAAATACCTAATATCTCTCCAGCATGAACTTCACTACCAGCTACACTAAGATGAAAATCACCTAATGTTTTTTCTAAATTTCCATATGAAAATATACTAGCACCAATATCAAATAAAGAATCAATTGGAGGTCTTTCATGAAATTGAATTGGTTCATCTCTAGTCCTTACATTTTCATCTTTAATGTATCCATTTAAATAAATATTTATCCCAACTCTTACGCCTTGGGGGTGGGAAATAATACCATAAACCCCTGGAACTCCATAAAATAAAGATATATAATCGCTTAAGTAATCTAATATAGCTAAGTCATGTTCAACAACTATTACAGTTTTATTACTCTCTGCTAGTGATCTAATTAATTTAGCCATATTGATTCTCTCACTAACATCTAAATAAGAGCTAGGTTCGTCAATGAGATAAACCTCTGCATCTTTAAGGTAAGCAGCTGCAATCGCTACTCTTTGAACCTCTCCTCCAGATAAAACAGAGAGTTCTCTATCTAGAATTTTCTTAAGGTTAAGTTCTTCAATAATTTTATCCAAACGATCGTCAATATCATTTTTTTTTAACAAATCATAAACTTTTCCTGACACGTGTTTAGGGATAAGAGTAATATTTTGAGGTTTATGAACAACGCTCAACTTATTACTAAACAAATCTATAAAATATTGTTGTAATTCGGAACCCTTGAAGAATTTAATAATCGTTTCATCATCAGGGGTATCATCTATGAACTTCCCAAAATTCATTTTTAGTTCTCCTGATAGTATAGATAACATAGTACTTTTTCCTATACCATTTTGCCCTATTAAGCCTAACACCTTTCCCTTCTTTGGGATTGCCATTCTAAATAAAGAAAATTGATCTGGACCGTACCGATAAGTGGTTTGATTTTTTAATGGATCAGGTAAATTAACAATGTTTATTGCATTAAAAGGGCATTTTTTTATACAAATTCCACACCCAGTACATAAACTTTCAATAATTTCAACAAATTTCCCATTTGGGTTCAATTCTATTGTTTTATCTCCCGTTCTCACTTTTGGACAATACTTAATACACGGTTTTTCCCCAAATGGGCTACATTTATCTGGTTTACAACGATCTCTGTTAAGGACAGCGATTCTCAAAACTCTTTCACCACTTTTTAAAATGAAAAATGATAAATAATTTTTATTATTTACTCAGTTAAGGTTTTTTTAATTAGTGAAAACGTTTGATAAATAAAGTGTCAGTACATTGGCTAGAAGAAACAGTGCAAGAAATTTCTAAAAGAAATTTGACAGAAATAACGTTGTCCACGGGGAAAACACCTTCAGGACATATTCATATTGGAATTTTAAGAGAAATAATTATCTGTGATGCTATTAGAAGAATATTTGAGAAAAAAGGGGTTAAGGTATCTTTTTATTTGTTTATAGATGATTTTGACGCGGCTAAGAGATTTCCGGATTATATAGATAAAGATTACCAGAAAAACAATTTAGGTAGACCATTTGCTTTAATTCCATGTCCTTTTGAAGATTGTGGATGTAAAAGCTACGGTTACCATTTTGGAAACGAGTTAATTTCCATATTTAAATATTTTGGTATAAAAAACGAGATTATATGGACACACGAGTTATATCAGAAAAGAGAAATGCAGGGAAAAATTAAAATTGCTCTAGATAATACGAATAAACTTAAGGAAATTTTAAAAAAATACATTTTACCTACTTTAGATGATGATCGTAAAAAACAGTTTAATGATATGCAAAAGATCTGGATACCCGTAATGGTAATATGCGAAAAATGCAACAAAATACAGGATCGAGGAAAAGATGGCTCCATTCACCCTAATAGGGCAATTAAATATCTTGAAAAAGAACAAGCGGTTATATATGAGTGTCCTTCGTGTGGTTATAGGGGGAAAACATCAATCTATAGTGGAAAATTAAAATTGAATTGGCGTGTTGATTGGCCCGCTAAATGGGCTCTATTTAAAGCCACGTGTGAACCTGCAGGAAAAGATCATAGCGTAAAAGGAGGCGCATACGATACCGGAATTGAGATCTGCCAGAAAATTTATGATTATGAAGGACCTATAAAATTACCTTATGAATGGTTAAGATTGGGTGATCAAGATATGAAAACATCCAAAGGTATCGTTTTTACTCCAGAAAATTATTTAAAATTAGCAGATCCGGAAATTTATAGAATGTTAATTTTAAGAACTAATCCTATGAAGCATATTTCTTTGAGAATCGAAGAAATCCCTCAATATCACGATTATTATGAAAAAATGGAAAATATTTATTATGGCGTAGAGGAACCTGAATCCAAGGAAGATTACGGTTTTTATAAATATTTATATCCCTTAGTCAAGGTTAGTGATGCTCCAGAGATTAAACCAATCAGAATTCCATTAAAACTCTTAACTTTCCTTTCTCAAATGCAAAATATTTTAAGTTTAGAAAAATTATATGATAAGGCAATATCGTCTTTAAGAATTAATAAAACTGAAAATACTATTTCAATTGAAGATTTCAAAGCTTTATTAAAAAGAACAGAAAATTGGGTTAATGAACTAACTAGAATAACAGACCATAAAATAAAAAAAAATATTTTGAACAAAATAGATATTTTTACCATACCTGACACATTATCTAAGGATCTCATTAAATCTTTGAGTGATAAACAATTAAAAGGCTTAACTCTGTTTAAAATTTTTTTGTTGGAAAATAACACCCTTGATGCTGATTCAATTCAAAATAAAATTTTTATCATAGCTAAAGAAGAGCTAGAGGTTCCACCAAGAAAAATGTTTGAAGCCTTTTATCTATTATTATTAGGTAAGAAATCAGGACCTCGATTAGGACCTTTTATTTTAATGTTAGATAAAGAATGGCTTCTGAAGAGATTAGATCAATTAGAAGATTAAGAAGAAAATAAGAAATAGTTAATAAGATTATCAGTTATCTTCTTTTTTTTTCCGTTTAAACCACTTCTTCTTCTTTTTTTCTTGTAATTTCTCGTAGCATTCAGAACAATAAGTTAACCCTTCTTCAATCATTTGATCGCAGCGTTTGCAATGTTTATGTGGATAAATATAATCTACGGATTTCTTTTTGTGTCTTTCGAATTTACTCAAATTTATTCTCCAACTTTATGTTAATTATTTTATAATATTCAATAAATTATAACTTTTTCACTCCAGTAACTATTTTTATTTTAAAGAATTGAGCTTTTTTTAATTCTTGTCTTATTTCTAGAGGATATTCTGAGAAGAGTGATAAGAAAATTACTTCATCATTAATAATTTCATTCAATCTATGCTTCCAATCTTGTAAAACTTCTTCCTTTTTATCAGGTTTTACTAGGGCAAATACCGATCCTCCCCCTCCAGCCCCGGTTAATTTTGCAGAAAAAACATCATGATGATCTTCAATTAATTTTATTAAAATATTATTAGATAATCCTATTCCGTGGTTAAATCCAACATATCTCATGATATCATTCATAATAATTGTATTTTTTTTAAAGTAATCTCCTAACAATTTCCAATCTTGTTTCATTAAAGCAAACCGTGATTTCCATGAAATCTCTGCTAAGTTTCTATAACCATTCAAAACGATTGGATCCTTATTTAAATAACTTTTTCTTAGTTTTTCATGCACACCTCCACTATTGTGAGGTACTCCAGAAAAACAAACAATTATTGGTAAATCTTTAATATTATATAGTGTATCAATTCTATCATAAATTGCTAAAGGTTCTGACGAAATTTTTTTATGATGCAGTTTTCCAGAGTAAGAACAAAAACCTAATCCCCCCCTAGATATCACATATCGATCTCCATAACCAGCAGTTATTTTTAGGTCATGATCTTCAACTTTTGTAGCCATCTCGGCGATAATATCTCTATTTATTGGGAACTCACTTCTTTTTATACATTTTAAATTTTTATACAGCTCAAAATATTTTGCAAAACCATATAAAATCGCAATAATTATAGCGGCACTTCCCCCCAACCCACTTTGGGATGGTATAGTAGTTAAAATTCCAAATTCAAAATTATCTTTTTTAAATTTTTCCCAAAAGATTGAGCATGTTTTAATAAACCTACCTACGCTCGCATAAAATAGTTTAAATTCCCCATTTAATTTATCTTTTAATTTAGTTTTATACTTTGAAATTTGTTCCTCTCGTTCAATTTGAATATTAAATTTACCAAATTTATCATATATAGAATATGATTTTATAATACTACCCTCTTCTCTTGGTTTTATATAAACAAAAGCTGACAAAGGATTATTTATACCATTAATAGCTACAGATGGCATCCAAAAGTCCCCTTCTACCGCATCTAACGGATTAATTAAATTAATCCTGGAAGGTGCCTGGATAACGATCTCCGGGGTTAAGTTATTAATAAATCGTAAGATTTGCTCCAGCATTTAATTAATTCATCTTGATTATTTAAGGAAATTTAAATTGAGTTAGCTTTTTTATGATTTGTATAAAATTTAATCATCAATATTCTCAAACCAGCAAATGTGATAAGTTTTTATAATTTTTCTAAATAAAATTTATGATATGGTAAGAAAAGGAAAATTTAAATTATTCTCATTTTTAATTGAAAAGCATTTAATCTATTATAAAAGTCTAAATAAAAATAATAAACTCGTAGCATTTTCAATTCTTGAGATCAATAATCTCCTTAAAATACTTCCTATCCTAAACGATTTTCTATTAAATAAATTTCTTTTTTATTATTCAGTTCAGATAAATGTGCCTAAAAATAGAAGAAAAACTCTCTTATTAACTTTTATTGGAAATGATAAATCTAGAATTGATAGATTTTTTAATTTAATTTTGCAGAAATTAAGAGAAAATGACAAATCTGTAAAGTTTTTAAAAAACCACAACTTAAAGAGACAGTTTTTTCGTATCCTTTCAGATAAATTAAACAATGATGTAAATTCTTTGAAATTGGGGGATTCATTGATATTAAAACAAGGTGATAATCTACAGTTTTTACATTTTTATGAAATTAATTGCGATTTAATACAAAATGAAAAGGGATCATTACGCAATTTACTAAAAGCACTTAATAATTTTAATCAAAAGGGATATCTAGTTTTTAATATTAAAGCCATTAATAGCGAAAATATTGTATCGAACGCTTACTTTATTGATATTAGGTACGAAAAAGACCGCAAATCTTTGGATATTGAAGAAGAAGTTAATAATCTGTTTAAATGTGAACTCTTTAAAAAATCAGTAATACGCTTAAACCGCCTTTACAGTATATTATGGAGGAGTAATCTTTCCGAAGTTTTTTACAATTTAACTCCTGATGCGGATATATTCTTATCTTTAAGTTACTATAATTTTCAAGATATATCAAAGTTTAGCGTTCAATTTCATAAGGCTTTACGTTTAAACCAAATTGAATTTCATACCTTGAAACCCAACCTTTTTTTCATAGAAGATAAAATTTTGTTTCTAATTCAAGAAGTTTACAATCCTGTTGAAACTACAAGTATCTTAGAAAAATTTTTTTCGAAATACTATGTATTTATTTTAATTTTAAATATGGATGAATACAAAAAGTTAATTCAGTCTAACAATATTAGGTTAATGGAGAATATAAAAACTCTAAATTTTAAGGAGTTTATCAAGTTTAATATATCTAATATGAAAAATGAATACGTATTAGAAGATTCCTAAATCAATCGCTATATCTTGAGCAGAGTAATTCGAGTGTAGTTTAATTAAAGCTTTTTTTTCTCCTCTAGGAGTAATTATTGTATTTACTTTAATCACTTTAACATTATGAATTTTCTCGATAGCTTGCTTAATTTGACTTTTATTAGCTCTTTTATCAACAATGAACACTAACTTATTTTCTTTTTCAATTATGTCAAAAGTTTTTTCTGTGATTAAAGGTCTTTGAATGATCTTATAATATCTTTCCATTTTATATTAGCGCCTCATATTTTTTTAATTCATTAAAAGCGGATTGAGCCCATAGGATTAATCGACCGGGTAACCCCCCCGGGGCTAAATTAGCTATTGATAAATTCTCAAACTTAACAATATCTATTCCAGAAATGTTTCTTGCAGCTTTAATAATTCCAAAATCATCTTTGATAACTATTAAAATGCTTTTCTTACCTTTATATTTACGTCCTCTTCTTTTCCCTTTTCCAGCTCTGGTTTTCTTACCCTGTTTAACTCTTATCAAATCATCTTCTAAACCTAATTCAGTAAGAATTGAATACATTAATTTAGTTTTTTTTACTGTTTGAATTTTATCATCAATCACTAACGGAATTTCTGGAACTTTATTAATTTTATGACCTCTCTTCTTTACCCACTCTAGATCCCCGGAAGCCGAAATCGCAGAGATTATCGATAGTATATTTACTTTTTTGTTTATTTTTTTTTCAATTACTTTTTCAGTTTTAACGGGATGTGCCCTTCTACCTCCTTTTGCGAAAGGGACTCTTCCTGCACTCCTAGCAGTAGGAAACCCCGATCCCTTTATTCGCGGAGTTCTTGACATTCCATGCCCCGTACCCCAACCTTCAGCAGTATTCCTTAATCCAGCTCTTTTATTTCTACCTTGAACTTGCTTATTTTTACTCGAAGCAATTTCAGTTGCTATTTTTATAAGATCCTTTCTAGGTTTAAGGTTAAATAATCGCGGTACATCAACTAAACCTTTTTTATTACCATCTAAATCGTACACATTAACTTTTTCCATAAAATCACAGTTTTCTAAATTATTTTCTTTGTTGACTTTCTCTACTTATAAATGTTATTTCCGGTGATTTAACCATAAATGATTTAACCGGTCTTATGGTTTTTCTTATTCTTACCAATCTGTTTTTTGGACCTGGTATGGATCCTAAAACCAGAAGATAATCTCCGTTGACTTTACCATATCTAACAAATCCTCCCTTAGGATTAATTTCTTCTTCAACTTCCCCAATTACCATAATTCTCTTATGATATTCAGTTCTTTGATGAAATCCTAATTGTCCTGGTCGAGGAACGGTATAAAGTACTCGCGCAGGGTGCCAAGGACCTATACATGCTACGGCTCTTTTAACCTTATTATTTTTTCGGGTTAAAATTTTTATTCCAAACCTTTTAACTGGTCCTTGAAATCCTTTTCCTTTAGTTACTGCTAAGATATCTATTAATTCTCCTTCCATTAATATGTCTCGTGCCCTAATTTCTTTACCTAAAAAACCTAAAGCAAAATTAAATTCGTCAATTGGGGTACCAACAGAATTTAGTTGAATCTCAATAACATCAGGCTTTTTTCTAGGTAAAGAAGTAAGATGTGGTTGAGTTTGAAAAATCCCTCTAATCTGACTTGTATGGTTTAGTGCTTTAGAGAGCTTCTCTTTCATTGCATCAAATTTATATTTTTCAAAATTTGGTATGTTGATTTTTCGACTAAGATAAGTATTTAATTCTGTTGAAATAATATCGCCCACAATATATTTTCCATACTCATCTTCATTATAAACTCTAATCCCAATTAAAATTAAAGGAGGTACTTCAATAACGGTAACCGGTTTCATTAATTCTTTCCCAAAATAGGGACTATTTTTCTGATCCTCTATGTATGTAATATGTGTCATACCTGCTTTAAAACCCGCGAAACCTAAAAAGGCTACGCCATCAGATGCATTTAACCAGCGTCTTACTCGACCCTTAGTAATTGCAGCTCTTTTTCTGGGAAGAAACGCTAAAGAACCGTGTCTTGGTGCGTGTTTTTTACGATGACCCATGAATAATCACTTTGTTGTTACCGCATTAAATTTTTCAAAATAAAAAAAGTTTATCATTCAGAAATAACCATTGATTCCTTCAAATTAAGAAAAATGGGCTTTTTAAATTTTCGTTTAAAAGAAAATAATAGATGAAATTAAAAACTGAAAATCTAAGCTATTTCCAAGTAAAAGAAAGCTTAAACAACAAAGAAAAGCAAATCTTCACTGTTGATTGCTCAGAGTGTTCAGATTTAATAGAAAATAAATTTACCTATGATAAATGCATCATTTGCGTTCTAAAGGGTTTATATTTAAGAAGAAATAAGGATATTAAAAATTCATCGGTTAAAATTCATGAAAACGTAATCAAACCAAGTCAGATTATATTATTTTTGAACTATTTTAAAAAACTTAAATATATAAAGAAAATTTGGAGAAAAATTGAAAGTATAGGAAAGAATAATTGTATATATCAAGAATTTAATTGTAAGATTGAATCTATAAATAAGACATTCATTTCATTCAGTGATAATTTTATCTTCGATCCTATTTCAGTTTTTAATTTTATTGATGAAAAAAAAGAAGACTTAAGCGCTCACAAATACTTTAGTATCGAATGCCAGAAATGTTCAAGAAAAATAGTAAACTTATTGGAAGTTCTTCTAAGTTTATTGAATAAATTACAAGTTATTCAATATTATAAAGAATTTCTAGGAAATGGTCATCATTCCAAAGATTTAATCAACTTTTATGAAAAATATATATTCAGTTTACCGTTAGTCTCGAAAAGAAATCAAGTTATTGATAAAGTTTTAAGAATCTCTCCCGGTGAATTAATTGAATCTTATAACATTGGAAAAAATCAAATATTTCAAATTTCAATTTTCGATGTTAGTAATGAATATGAGAAGAAGTATTTAGTTCATTATGCTTTCGAGTCACTTGTTGATGAAAATTACTTTAAAAAGGTAGTAAATGATGCAAAAAATAACTTAAATTTAATTGAATTTAATGAAATTATTCCATTAGAAAAATTAATTAATGTATACAAAGACAAAGTATTAATTTATTTAGATTTAAAATATAAGCTCTCACACAGGGAAAAGGAAAAAATTGCATATATTACAGCATTATATAAATTAAACTTAGAAAAGATTTTTCCTCTATTAGTAGATGATCTTATTGAGGAAATTTTTCTAGATTCTCCAAATGAAAAAATTTATATTAATCACCAAAAATTTGGGCGTTGTCGAACAGAAATTGAATTCGATCTAAAGGATATCGAAAGATTAAAAACATTTTTAAGGATTTATAGTGGAAAAAGGCTCGATTACTCAAACCCAAGTATTAAGGTAGTTATAAAGAATAAATATTTCTATTGTCGGTTTGCAATAGATGTAGAGCCAATTCAGATAAATAATTTCGCGTTAGATATAAGAAAACTAAACAAAAACATATTAACTATTCAAGATTTGCTTAAAAATGGTACTTTAAATCCAACTATCGCCTCATTTTTATACATATTAATTTTAAGGAGAGTAAACATAACAGTTACAGGTGAAACTGATACAGGAAAAACAACTTTGATTAATGCGTTAGATTTATTAACTCCAAAGGAATTTCGAAAAATATATGTAGAAAATGTAATCGAATCTCTAAATCAATCTGAATATGGTAAACACCAATTAAAATATAGAGTCGATTCACTTCAGGGACAATCAAATCACCAACTTTCAAAGCAAGATCAAATTAAGAAATTATTACACCGTACTCCAGATATTATTTACTTAGGCGAAATTCTTACTAAAGATGAAGCTGAAGCAATGTTTCATTGTTTAGCCGCAGGTTTAAGGGGTTTTCAAACAATTCATTCTAAAAGTATCGATTCTTTAATAAATAGAATAATTTATCATTTTAAAATTGATAAATCATGCTTAAGAGACTTAGGTCTTATAATTTTAATGAAAAAAAATCGAGAAAAAAGATTCGTCTATTCAATTTCAGAAATGCACGAAAATCTGAACGATCTTAGCGAAGCGTATAATAACCTATTCAAATTCAATCCTCATTTAAAAAAATGGAACGCTCTCCGAAATTTGTACGATTCGAATTTAGTTGATATATTGAGAAGATATGAAGATCTTCGGAAAGAAAAATTTGAAATTTTATTCTTTCTCTATCGAGATATATTTGATACGCTATTGAAAATTAAAAAATTGAAAATTAATAAATTAATCAAATTATTTGATCAAATTTCCTTTCAATCATTTAATAGCATAGAAACTCTTCGTTTATTTTGGGAAAACTGGAAAAACTCGTGTAATTTAAATTCATAAATTAGTAATAGGTAATATGACAAATCTGTTAGAAAAAGCATTAGTAACAGGTTTTGGTATATTTATATTAACCATTTTCATCTCAATGATTAATCCTTTTATAATGCAAGTTTCTGAATTTAATAACACCATTAAAGATGATATAGAAATATACGAGAATTTCTTTTTTGATGTAGATACAGGAATAAAATTTGTTATTGAGAACCCTAACGCAACATATATAAAAAATATTGAATACCCCAGAAATTTGAATGTCATTCTAACTGATTTCTATTGTAAATTTGAATATGTCATAGGAAATAAAAGTAATTACAAAATATTCGAGTATATTAAACCTTTCATTAACCATAGTTATGTAAATCTATCCGCTAACAACTACATTTTAAGTATTTCAATTGTTTATAACCTTATCGAAGTCCAGTTTAATTAATTCGAAAATGTGACTATTTTTATGGTACTAAATGATGTGTTAATCCGTTTCTACCAAAAAATACATAGTTATAAGATTCCTAAATTAAAATTTAAAGAATTAGATAATAGATATAAAATAATATATAAAAAGGAATTCAATGTTTTTGAAAATGATGTCAATAAAGCTAATTTCATCATATTTTTAATTTTATTCAACATTTTCCTAATTCCTTTAATTTTTTTAACCAAATTTAGTTTTATATTAATTATCTCTTTTTCCTTCTTGCTAGCATTATTAATTTCTTATTTTTTTAGTAAGAGACTTTACAATGAAATTATAAAAAAAGAGAATCAATTAAATGCATTATTGTATATTGTGAAAATTTACTTCTCGTTGATTCAAAAATCACATGGAAATAAAGCTGATCATGCAATTAATTTTATTAAACTAATCAGCGAGTATAAGTTTCCATTATCAAAAGAATTTAGAAAAATACTTAACAAAATCCAATTGGGTGAAAATCCAGAAACTTTATTATCTGAAATAATCACTCCGTCGTTAGATTTTAATTTATATGTAAAAGGGTTACTATTATCAAACTTCAGTAATAGTTATAGGTTAAATGAAAAATCATTAGAAAAAAAATTTAGAAAGTTTTTGAGAGAAATTGAATCAAAATTAAGTATCTTATTTTTTTTTGGTTTATTTTTTCCATTGGGGTTATGCTTTTTAATTTTGTTCCAGAGAATTAATTATTTCATATTAATTTCTATTTTACCGCTATTTTACATATCTTTAAAAACACTAAATAAAAAATTTTTAAAAAACAATTTTTTCTTACTCGGCCTAATAAGCAATTACTCAAGGGAAGAAAAAGCAAAGTTTAACGAATTTATTTCTTTTTTGTTAAGCTTTACAATGAATTTACAAAAAAACTCTTCTCCTGAAGTAGCATTTGTAAGGGCTTATTCACAAAACGAACGACACTATAGTATCATGGATAAACCTTTAAAATCGCAAATCTCTCAACTGGTAAATCTTTCCTGTTCATTTGATGAAATGTTAGAGAATTTGCAGTTTGAACTGAAATCAATACGATACAAAATAATTCTAGATGTAATTGGAAAATTAGTTGCACAAAACGCATATCTCTCTCACGAAAAAATTTCAGAGATATTAAATGAAATCTCTGTTCATCAAAAACTCGAAAATAAGTTAGAAATCATTATAAAAGGAGAACGATTCAAAGTCTTACTTTTTTTATTCCTTTTACCTATAATAATTGGAGGAATTGGGGGTTTATTTCCTCTGTTTAATTTCATGATAGGAGATACCTCCTTTAGTGGTAGTCTGAGCTTTTCTGTCATATTTGAGTTAATTTATTCTTATGATTTTATTATTATCTTTTTTTCACTCTTATTTTGTGTTTATACATCTTCTCACTTTTTTTTAGAAATCATATCTTATGAAAGAAAAAGGATGCTAATTGTTATATCTAACATGGTATATATCCTAGCATTCTTCTCAGCATTTATTAATATTTTAAATTATTTTTAAGATGAATTAAAATAGTCTAACCAAAAAAAGAAATGTAAATCAGTTCGACGACTAAAAAAACTCCAATAAAGATAATTATGAATATTGAATAGGAGATTATCGAATTAAGTAAAGTAGATTCAAAGCCCTCATTAAAAACAACTAGATTTATCTCATTTATAACCTGAAAAAAAGGTACTAAAAAAACAAAAAACAAGACAATTGAAATAAAAACTGTCATAGATTCAGCAGATATTATTGAAAATGTAAAAACGAAGACGAAAAGAGCTATCAATAAAAAAAATTCTATAAGAATTACATGCAATTCAGGCATATTCCTAATTATATTAAGAAATAAACTATTTAAAACTCTAAAAATATTGTAAATGTCTTAATAAAAATAGAGAATTAGCATAATGTTGATTATAATAATCTTTAAAAATTAATTTCTATAACAACAAGATGAGTAATAAATTTCATAAAATTAATTAGCTTACCTAGAAAATATTATATAAAAAAACGATTTGATTATTATTATGAGAAATTTAAAATTGAAGGGGTTAAAAAACATTAAGGGGAAATACGACTTATACGATGAGCGATTCGTATTTTTTCCTCCTCAAATAATCGGTATTTTATCGTCGATTTATGGTGAGGGCGCAAAATCCTTATTAGTTTGGTTAGGCAAAAAGGTTGGTTGGGTATTAATTCAAAACTGGGATGAAAATTTAAAATCAAAATCATTAAACGATTTAGTCAATCAATTTTGTAGTATATTAAGCAATCATGGATGGGGTCGCTTTACTCCAAAAAAAATATCTGATAATTTAATCGTAATTGAATTGCACCATAATATTACTAACGATTTAAATAATAAATCCAAGTATATATGTTATTATATAACGGGATTGTTAGCGGGTTTTGGTGAATATGCACTTTATAAAGTAAACATAATAGAAAATACATGTTGTGTTGAAGATCCTAGCTTAAAATCATGTGAATTTAGAATAGAGAAAATTTTCTAAAGTTTTTATTCACCAAGGATCCCATTCTTCTGGATCAAGTTCGTTTATTCCTTTATTTTCAAGAGTTTTCTCTTTAATTTCAGGTTCCATTCTAAAATATTCGTTTTTCTCCTCAGTTTTTATGTCCGGTGTCAAATCTTTAGAATTTAAATTTTCTGTTATAGTTAATTGATCTTCGCCAATTATTACATCCCTAAAAGCAGAAATTAAAGATAAAAAATTAAAGAACTCTTCTTTTTTCATTTCAACAACCAAAGAATCACTATTTTTTAATAAAGTTAGTTTTAATATCCGAACTTCTCCACTTATTTCTACTGAAGTCAATTCTATACTTTCATTTTTGTTTTTTAACTGAATCTTCCACGATGTCTCTCTTGTTTTTTCAATTTCCATTAGTTATAATTCACTCTAAAGATAGTTAAAATTCAAATATTTAATAAAAATTAACCAATTTAAAATTATCCTTATCACTATATCGTTATTGATAATTGGAAAGACAATCCAAAAAAAGAAAAATTATCCTTTAACATCCTTTCTAATAAAAATAATTTAATATTATATAATTATTCACAAAAAAGATTAGGATAACAAGTGGTGGTCTATACTGTGTTAGAATTTGAAACCTTCCCTTTTTTGTATTATAGAATAAATTTAATGATTTTAAAACGAATTTTTCGTTTGTATATCTATTTATTTGTGAGAAATCTAAAAACTTATAAAATGTTATAATAAAAACTTTATGTAAGAATGAAAAGTTTTCTTTTGAAGAATATATCATATCATAAGAATTATTGTTTGACAAAAAATTGTTAAAAAAATAATTGACTACTCCTAATATTAAATATAAGAATAAAAAGACAAAAAAAAATGAAAATAACCATTGGAAATTAAATCTGTTGATTGGATAAAAAAAAGTTAGTATAATTAATAATTTACCATCAGACCCCCCTATAATTTTTAAACAAAATAATACAAATGAAAAAATAAATGCAAAGAAGAGGAAAAATACCTTAGTTAATATAAAAATAAGTATGTTGTTATAAATATCCAAATCTTCAGTAAAAGCTAATAAACTCCCTATTAATAAAAATCCTATAATCGCTTTATTAGGTATTTTCCTAAATTTAATATCTCGATACATGCAATAAATTAAAGCTATGTTTGTATAGAAAAAAAAAAAGTTGATACTTAAGATCATTAATCATAATTCGCCTTCCCAAATTTCTATAAATTTACTTAAACTCTTAGCGCGAATGTTTTCAAATTTGTACCTATAAATTTTAATTCTCCCAAAAATTTTTTCTTGAACTAAGTTTTTAGATTTTAGATAAGCTAAATGATATTTAACGCTTGTATGATTAAGTTTTGTATCTCTTATAATTTGAGAGATGGACAATTCTTTATTTTTAGCTAATAATTTCAATATTTTTACTCTCGCTCTTGAGCCCAGCAAATTTTCTATGTTATAATCCTCCTCTAAGTCTTTTACCATCAAATCTTAATCCCCTTAGTTTGTAAAATATTTACAATTATTTCTTCGAATTTTGAAATTGGAATGTCATGAACAGATATCAAGGCTTTTCGGCCTTTGATTGACTCACTTTTGATCTCCATCGTAATTAAGTAATCTTTTTTAAACTCTTGAAGGTAATTCCATAATTGGGAATGTGATCGCGGGTGAATTCCTAAATTCTCACATATTATTAAATAGGAATTTGTAATTTCTAGTACAGAGACTTGAACCCTTCCACTCTTTTTTAGAGCAGTAATTATTGCTAATAGGAAAATACCTTTCTGTATTGGGATATATTTCAAAACATCAAGAGTTGAAAATGGGACTATGTCTTGGTTTGCAAGGCGAATGCATTCCATCGTAATATATTTTAAATTCTGATTTTCAGCAATTTTAGTTGCCTTCCATAAAACATTTAACCCATACCTAATATCTCCACTTTGATAAACCAAATTCGAAATTGCTTCAATTAACTTATCTGAAATTACATTCTCTTTCAAACTTATGCTTGCTCTATATTTTAAAATTTCATATAATTGATCTCTATTGTATTTTTTAAAATGTATTATGTTTCTTTGCAATGTACTCATAGTACTAATATCTAAATTGCTTAAACACGATATGTCTCTTGCAATTCCTATAATAGATAGATGTTGTTGAGAGTTAAAAGAATCGTCATTAATTCTCGTAAGGGAATAAATAAGATCTCCCCCCTTATTAATTAAATAGCTTAACTCATCTAAAATAATTAACAAATGCAGATTTTGGCTATTTATAATATCAACAATAATGTCAAGCAGATCCTGGGGCGAATATCCTCTTTTTGGAAAATTTTTGTTAAGTGCAAGAACTATTTTAATTAAAACTTTATAACTAGTTCTTTCTTTCCGGCAATTTATATGTACGTATTTAATTACTCCAGATCTTTTTTCAGCTGCATTTACTAGCATCTCTCCAAATAATTTAATCGTTACTGTTTTTCCTATTCCTGTTTTCCCTATAATTAATATTTTACGCGAAATTGAATTCGGAGTTGTTATTAACTCTAAAAATAGTTGAGACAATAGCGATAGTTCTTTCTCTCTATATGGTAATTTTTTAGGAATATAGTTATTATCAAGTTTCCTCTCGCTTTTTAATAATGACGCTTTTCTTAATAAATCTTCAAAGTAATCAATTGTCATAAAGAACATCTAATGAAATTATAATAGAAGTTATAAAATCATGATATATAATATAATACAGAGTACTAATTTTTTGTCATCATAACGAATGATTTAATATATAATCTGATAGGTTACTCTTTGGAGAGTATAGAAATATAATACAAAAATCGTATGCATTATCTTAAAGTTCAGAAAAGAGCATTTATCCTTTTTTGTCGGCTTAAATCTACTGTTAATATCGTAGTTAAGACCATTAATTAGTCTGAGTATAGTTAAACAAACAATTTATTAGAATTTAAATGTTAAATCTCTAATTAGTTTAAATTTAGTCCGCTGGAGATTATATACTTTTATGCTAATAAATGAAAAAAGCATAAATAAAGTGGAGATAAGGCCAATATTCGTGAAAAAAAATAAATTAGATATTCCCTGATATGAGAAATTTTCAATTTTAAGATTAATTGATATCGTTTTATTCTCTAATTGACCTGTACCATTGAAAATAACATTGATATAAATTGATTTTACTGCAGCTTTAAAGATAATATTATTCGGAAAGATGTTAATATTTACAAATCCTGATTGGTTAGTCATTAAATTTGATTCAGATTCCGAAATTGAATTAGTATAAAAAACTAATTTTATTTTCTCATTTTCAATTGGTTTTTCACTTTGGTTAAAGAAATAATAATAATATAATTGAATTTTAATTATATTAGCTTCTTCTAAGTTATCTTCAAAATTAGTAATATTTACGAGTACCGGTATTTTTTTTACCAATATCTCATAGGTGAATGTAGTATCGTTGTAGAGGACATTGTTTTTCATGCTAAATATTATTTCATTTCTTCCTAAATTTAGATGAGAAACTGTTGAAACATTAAACGCAATTTCTCCACTTTCATTGGTAGTTAAATTGATTTGGAAAAAAATCTCATCGTTATATGTTGTTATTAAACGAAAAGTTTCATTGATTAAATGATTGCCTGTTTCAGTGTTGGAAAAGCACGCTGTAAACAAATTTGAATCCCCAAATATCAAGATGCTTTTAAAGCCTGTTAATTGGCAAGTAATACTTCTTTTGATAAGATTAACCGTTGAGATTTCTCTAATTGCTTCTACTACTTCACTGGTTTCAAAATTTTCGTAATAATTATACATTTTTAAAAATAGCACATTTGAAAAATTCGAGTATGAAATATTAAGACCCTGAATATTAACGGTCCAGTTTTTTTCTGATATCCCGATAGAATAATATTTAGCTGAATTCCAAAGGATTTCGTCAAAGATATCAACAATTTGAATTCGAATGTAGGAAGTTTCAAATCCAGAATCATAGTACAAATCCCACGATGCGTTAATTTTGATATTTTCGTGAGTATAGTAAGTATTTTTATCAGTTACTAAATTAGTATTGTTACAAGAAAAACCTTTAACCGAATTGGTTAAAAGGATTATTACCAAAAGAATACATGATAAAATACCTACTTTGATCTTTTTGTTCACATCACTTTTATTTATTAAAATATAAAAACTCATACTATACCAAAAAACCTTTATTTTATCAAATATTATAATTTAAAACTAAGAAATTTGCTGTTGTTGAAAGAAAATGGGAAAAGTTAGAACCATTTTGATAAAAAAAGTATCAAAAGAATTAATAAATAAATATCCAGATGTTTTTACTACGGATTTTGAAAAAAATAAAAAACTAATAGATAAATATCTTGAAGTAGATTCAAAACATCTAAGAAATCGAATTTCGGGATATGTTGTTAATTTAATGAAGATTAAATCTCGAGAACAAACATAAAATCCCAAAAGATAACAAAAAAATCATAAATAAAACATGTGGTCTCTATTAAAGAAGACGCAAAAATAATGGCAGATCTTTTAAAAACCGGCCATAAAATGCTTAGTTTATCTTGTCCCATTTGTAATAATCCAATTTTTCAAAAAAAAAATGGAACTGCTTTTTGTGCGATATGTAATAGGAAAGTATTATTAATTGATACTTCTGACAATGAAAATGCTGAGGATAAGAAACCAATTTTAATCAATAACACAGAATTAGAGGATATTAAAAGCATTATTTTACCCGTACTTATCGATAAACTTCAATGGATTGCTCAAAAATTAGAAAACGAATCTCATTTGAGTGTAATTAATGACTATTTAGAATTAACACTCAAACTTTTAAATTTGGTTGAAAAATTTAAAATTTAAAATTTAAGTTAAAAAATTATAAGAAATTTTTTTACTAATGCTTCTGCCGGGATTTGAACCCGGGTCACGAGGGTGAGAGCCTCGCATGCGTAATCCTTTTTTCTGTGTTGAGAGAAGAGAAGTTTGACCGAACTACACTACAGAAGCATATTTAGTTATTAAGCCGTCAATACCTTAATGAAGCTTAATTAGATTTTAAATTTAATTAAAAGAATTAACAAAGTTAAAAACAATTTTATTTGAATAAGATAGATGCAATTTAGAAGTAAATTAAAATTTAACCTTCTTTTTGTATGAAAATCGGTTTAAGTAGATTTACATAGTGATCTCTAATAGAATACTCGGCGATATCCGTTGCTACTGAAATTATCTTCTGAGTTAATAATGCTTTTTGGTTAAACTCTTTAGACAATAATTTGTCAGCTAGATATATTATAGCTCCCATCAAAATAAACGGGTTACGTCCCCCACGATCCCAGCTAGTTAGGCTTTTTAAAATGAATCTACATTTTCTAGATAATTTATATTGATAATCTTCTTTGGACCAAAAAATTCCCTTTTTTACTAATCTAGCGTCTAAAGTTTCGTGGTTTATGATATTATCTATTAATCTAATCAAGTAATCTTCACTTTTATGGGGGGTAGCTTTTTTATTTAAATGTATTTTATATATAATTCCATCTCTTAAAATTAACCTTGGATTAACTCTATGACCAAAACTTTGAAAAGCGTTTGAAATTTCATTAATTGTAATTGGTGCGTTATGATACTCTCTACGGACAGAATAAAAGATGCAAAATGCAATTAAAGAAATATTGTTGATGACTTTTTTCTCCTTTTTAACAATCTTTCTATAGTAATAAGCAGCATTATTTCTAATATTCTTATTTAAGTTAAGATATATTGATATTTTATTTAAAATATTAAAAATTCTATACTCAGTTTCGTGATTTTTTATTCTTAAAAATTGATCGTAATTTTTCTTTAATCTTCTATATAGTTTTTGCTCATCGGGTGGGAGTAATTTTCCTGTTTTGTCTCGAAAGTACTTAGAATTCTCATAATCTATGAATGTCCCCAATCCTCCGATATAATCTATTCTTTCTCCTAAAGCAACATATTGTTTATTTAAATTACTCTTTTTGTTGACGTCATTGAAGATGTATGACGAATTTTGGTAAAGATTACCTAAAACCAGACCACAACCTTTACAAGTTATTTCGAATGAGTTTGTTATAACCCTATTTCCACATTCAGGACAGCTTTCCTCACTTTTATTCTCTTTCGTTTTTACTATCAAATTAAACTCACATTTGTTTATTTCATAATCTAATAAACTAAGGAACCTTTTATCTCAATTTTGTGGATGATTATTTAACTGAAATGAAGATTTATTACATTATAATGCATTAAAACAATCTGGAGCCAGACGGAGAGGTGATTAAAAATAAAAAAAAGTGTTTTTTTAACTTTAATTTCGTAATTATCTAATAATAGCCTTGATTTACTTGTAAGAACTATTAAATCTTCCCATCACGATTTAATTAAAAGGATTTTAAAAGAAATAGATCAATAAGGGGAAAGTGAAAAATAATGGATTCGGCGGGATAAGTATATTGTAATGAATTAACATTTTAAATTCTAAAAAAATCTTTAAAACTCAAAAAGAAAAACTCAAAAGACTACTTTTACTACTTATCATAAGTTTTTTAGAAAGGTGTAATTCACTTTAAACTTTAAAGTCTTAAATTACCGGGAATTAAAAACTAAAATAAAGTTATAAATGCGTAATTATATTAATATTTAATAATATTATTTTATAGAGACCAAAGAGATGTTTCTATTATAAATAGAGTGATAATATACATTTTTCGGTCTTAAAAACAAATTATCTTCAACGAGGATATTTCTATGGTTCGATGGACTGCAGATCATAATATCTATATAAAAATCCTTTACTGGGGTATGGGCGGATCAGGAAAAACAACGATAGTAGACTCACTATATAGATTAACTAAAGAACAGAAAAAGGATATCACTCCAACTGGAAATCTAACTAAAATTTCGATGGCAAGTGGTTCTACATTATATTTTGATCGAGGTATATTTCAATCAACTAAGCAGAATAAAGTGTATTACCATGTTTATACAGTTGCAGGGCAAAGTAGGTTTTCTCCTTTAAGAAAAAAAATTTTCAAGGGCACAGACGGCGTTATATTCGTAGTTGATTCCCAAACTCACTTTTTTGAAGATAATATTGAATCTTTAAAAGAGTTAAAAAATGTTACGCGAGGGAGATTGATTAAAGAAATTCCGTTAATAACTATGTTAAATAAGCAAGATCTGAATGAAACTATTGGAGAAGAAGATTTTAAACAAATTCTTAAAGAGGAAAAGCTTTGGTTCGAACCAGACCACGAATTATATATCTGGAATCCTATAATCTATAAAACTTGCGCTTTATATGAAAAGAAAAAAGAGGTTTATAGGAGTTTTAGTGAATGTGCAAGAAGAACGGGCTTATATCAAATATATGGAGATGGAAAAGCACCAGTTGGCAATAATTTCAGCAGAGATATCCCTAAATTCTAAAGTTCCTTAGTGGAGTTTCTTTTATTTATAATTAGTTTTTAATAAAATAAAAAAATGACAGAATGCTCTATTTTATAATTATAAGTTCCTATTCTTTTATAGAAATACCATTTTCTATTTAATAATGATTCCATACGATTAATTGTCACAAATAAGTAAGAAAACTATCGAAAAGATCAATAGAAGAAAGTTTTAAATTTCAGAGTTTACTAGGATTTCCCTAAGGTTATAAAAATTCAATGAAAATAACTAATATACATGACTTATAAAATATAGGGATGAAATGTTATAGTTACCTTGAGGATTATAAAAACCGATATATTTAAAACTAATTTTTAAATTAATATCATAATTTATATAAGTTCTAGTTCATTTTATTCAATACTAACGAATTTAGTTTAATGTTGAAATAGAGATGGGAGTATACAACACTATAAAAGAAGAATTACCAAAACAGTTTTCAATATTTCAGTTAATAAGTATTTTAGGAGTCGATACCCAAGAAGTTCGCAAGGTGAGAAATTTATTAAAACAATTTCATAAACAGGGATTTGTTAAACGGCTCTCAAAAAATATGTATGCAAAAATAGAAAAATAAAAAAACCTAATTAGTAATACTCATTTTTAAGGTCAATTGTGGAAAGATAAATGTAATAACTCTATTAAAAGATTCTAGAATTCCCTTCCCCTCAATTGCTACTGTTTTATTAACGGAAAGATGCTTAAAAAGATTTAGATTTATCCATTTTAAAAATTCGTGGTCAATCATTTTCTGAGTTTCTTCAAAGTCGCATTTATTTAATGATATTACTAAAGGTAAATTATAGAAATCTTCTCTAAACATCGTCTTTAGTTCATTCCATGATCTTATATTATGTTGCAAACATTGAGCTCTTGAGTCAACAACAAAAATTATACCATCTACACCATTTAAAGTAGCGGGGCGAGTGCTGGCATAAAAATCTTGCCCTGTAGCGGAATATATTAGAAATTTTAAAATCCATTCTGCACCTTCAAATTGTAAAACTCCAAAATCAAATAATAAAGTTCTTCCCACTGTGCTATCAATTGAGTTTAATGTATCCTCCCTGTTAAAAAATGAAAATAAGTGTTTTATTGAAGTTGTTTTACCAGACATAGCAGGTCCATAATAAACAATTTTAATTTGTAAAGTTTTATTCTCGTAATCATATATCATATTCATTTAACCCCATAATGATTGCATACTATCTAATGCATTAACTTTCTTTCCATTCTCAATTAAAAGTGAAAAGTCTTCCCCCCATTCTTTATTAATAAAAGAAACTATTCTATCAATAGGTGCGTCTTTATAATCTATAGTTTCTAAAAGTGTCCTGCTCCCAATTTTAGTATTCATATCTATATTATTTAACAAACTTAATCTTGAGAAAATAAAAAAAGCCCTTTTAGAACCAGAATAAAAGTTTTGAATCTCCTTTTTAAAAATATTTCTTTTTAATTCTTCTTTTTCAATATCAAAATCCAGAAGAGTTTTTATCAAATCTTCATCGATTTCTTCCGTTTTAACTTTTCCTGAAAGCGTTCTCTTCATTTTTATAATAGATTTTTCAGTGTCCTGAGATATTTTATGCAGGACATCTCGTTCAAATGTAAGATCAAGTAGTTTCCAATTTAATCCAACAACTTCAATTGAAATTGAGTTAGAAAAGAATGCAATGCTCAAAAAATAATCAATTTTTTTTTTAACACTTTTAATAAATTGAAGAACCCTCTCTTTTTCTCGTGGTATTTCAATTCCAATTATCCAAGTATTAAATTGCTCAAATTGGTTCAAGGCCTTGAGCGCAACACTTGAATGGCATCGTATATGAATTCTTTGTGAATTATAATCTATATTTTCGTTCATTATCAAATTATTGTATTCATCCATAGAAATAAAATCAGTATAGAAGATAAACTCTTTGCGAAAATGGATTAAATTAGATAGATCAATAATAAAATCGTCTACCTTTGCTGCCTCATTACCATATACTATAATAGGAACTCTGTCTAAGAGCGCGTAAAGTATTAACGCTGCATCCGGAGTTTTTAAAACCTCCAGCAACTTGAAGAAATTCAATATTTTCACCTAATCATTTAATTACTAATTCTCCTAACAAAGTCTTAATATCGAAAGTGCTTTGATTTTGAAGTTCAGAAGCTTGTTTAATGAGATAACGTATTTTCGTTGAAAATTGAGGAAGTATAAGTCGAATTAAACCTAGCTTTTGTCGAGACTTACCTATTTCAGCACTAAATATTGCTTTTCCCAAACCATAAATAAATTGGAACTTATCCTCACAATCGAGCAAAATACTATCGGCGTTCATTTTTTTAAGTAACCAAGCACATCTATTTGCTGTTTGAAAAAGTGAATAACTCATTGCTGAAATATTGTCTAAATTTTCATTATTTTCAGTGGTTTTCTTCAAAATCTTAGATGCTATGAAACCTCCTTCTATTGTGATATAAGCAAATTTTAAATCAGGAATAGCAATAGAGAAATTGTTTAAGAGCTTTCTTAATTCCATAGAAATACTTTCTGAAAGATTTAATGAAAAGGAAGATACTTTAAAATTAAAATCCTCATTTTCTTTTACGTTAAATCCCTGTATTATACTTTGAATCCGTTGGTCATCAAATTGGACTAGGGGAGGCTTAAATGATTCACCAGATGTAATCAATGTCGTTTTAATCTTCTTTAAACACTCATTAGTCTGGAGAAAAATACCTCCCAAGTTTGTATTAGGTTGTGCAGTGATAGCTATGAAAAATTCGTGTTTATTATCAATTATACCTTGTTGTTGTAGAATTCTATTTAAAGAATAATGTATTGGGCTATTAAGAGGCGCAATTAAAATTTTCGCTTTTTTTCCTTCTATTAAGATATATTTTAAATTATTTGGATGTAAATGTATCCCAACATTAAATATTGCACTGGTTGCAGAACTAACATTAAAAATTTCATCCTTTGAGAACCAAACTCCAGCCGATTGAATTGGATTTCCATCTCTTTGAGTTAAAACTGCATTTTCTACTCCTTTCAGTTGTTTGATTTGATCAAGATGAATTCCTATTTTTTCCCTTATATTCATTTTAAATCTTGAAGCTCTTTTTTTAAATTGTTATTTTTAAGTTCGATCTTAGATTTTTAAACTACGAATATTTGTAGATTTGCGCATTAATTCCCTCTAAAAAGAAAAAATTTAAAATCAATCCTACTTATATATTAATATAACAATTCGCATCTTTACCGGTGTAAGCTTGGATTACGGTACAAAACCGATAGATGAAAAGTAAATTCATTGATGCGATATAAAAAATGTAGTTATAATCTAACCAGTTATAACTGAAGGAAGCTTAATTAAGAATCCTAAAGTAAGTGAGTATTTGAGAATATTCAATTTTTAAGTAATATTTTAGGTTTTTGCGACAAATTATAAAAATAATTAATTCCGGTTGATCCTGCCGGACCCGACTGCTATTTGGGTGAGGATAAGCCATGCGAGTTGAATGGGAAACCTAAAAATCCCATGGCAAACTGCTCAGTAACACATGATCAACTTACCCTATAGAGGAAAATAACCTCGGGAAACTGAGGATAATGTTCCATAGTTGAATCGGCTTGGAAAAGTTTTTCAATAAAAGGGATAAGGAAAATGGTCCTTATCTGCTATAGGATAGGATCGTGCTCGATTATGGTTGTTGGTGAGGTAAAGGCTCACCAAGCCGATAATCGATAGGGGCCGTGAGAGCGGGAGCCCCGAGATGGGTACTGAGACAACGACCCAGGCCTTACGAGGCGCAGCAGGCGCGAAACCTCCG
>Ga0114930_10000912_pt1 | contig 29852 bp, 30 predicted proteins | sample AnhtaG_FD_87300 | JGI IMG/M metagenome (GOLD analysis project Ga0114930, IMG submission 87300) | Deep subsurface microbial communities from Anholt, Denmark to uncover new lineages of life (NeLLi) - Anholt_01485 metaG | ecosystem: Environmental > Aquatic > Marine > Oceanic > Sediment | place... | reverse complement strand
CTGAATTAGAGCGTGTAGAGCGCCAGCTAAAGGAACTGGACCGCGAACAAAAGCGATTGGGACAGTGGGACTTAAAAGGCTTCCCGGAAGAGATGGTGGTTGCCGAGAATAAGCGTATAAATCTGAGCCGAGCTACCCTACAGGCTCAAAAAGCAGAGCTGAAGACACAGATTAAGGCCAGCCAGGAAGCCGTTATCAGCGTACCGAAGCTCGAGAGCTTTATTGGACGTATGCAGAGCCGGATAGCCGCGCTGGACTTTCAAGGTAAGCGCCAGGTGTTAGATATGCTTAATATCACGGTGTGGCTTGACGCTCACAGTGTAGAAATTACCGGCGTCTTACCTGTTGCCGATGATGTTATTGTGCACACGCAATCTTAACGACATTACTACCGCCCAAAGCCTTGAGGTAACCGACAAAGCCTTTACGCCCTATGGTCAAGTCCATTAGCATCACCCTGTCGGCTAACGCCCTTGATAGAGCACTCACCAGCATAGCCTTGTGAGCGACAAAGCCTTCGCCTGAACGCTTGCCCACGATATTCAGTTGTTCCACTTATCCCCCTTTTAGCATCGCTGGTAGTGGGCAAGGCTATCGGCTTCGCCTAGTAGTAAGCTACCGATTACCCGCACCCCGCTGGCATAATCGGCGTTGCCACTATATATATCGGGATTTGGGGCTAAAAAGTGTCGGCTAAAATAGCCTTTTTGCTCTCTTTGCCTAAATCGCTGGAGATAGCACTTGTCTTTATTGTCTAGCGGTATCCTGTTCCTTATCTTATAGCCTATGCCTATCAACCGCTTTGGGCAACCGAGTAAAAAGGTTCTAGCGTCCAGCCAGGCGTCAAGGTCAATTGCTCTATCATCGGCTATCAGCTCGCCAAGTTCGGTTATATTCCCATCTCCATCGCTTATAGGCTTTGACAGGTATTCCAGCTTGATAGCCTTTGGACACTTGGAGTATAAGTTCTCCGACCGGCATTTTGCTCGTTGTGCCTTGCTACAGCTTCCGCAGTCCAGCCCGTTAGTGAGCTTATACTGTGTTCGCCAGTAGTCGGCTACCTCATAGCTGGCAATCCGCAGCATAGCTACATCGGATAATTGCCCACCACCGTCATTGTCTAGCCTCAATTGAGCTTGGGCAAGGCTCAATATAATGGTATGGTTTAAGTCCTCTCTATCCTGTGCCCTTGCCTTGCGTTGATACCTGTCAGCTACGGTGATATACTTTCCATAGTCTAGCATTGCGGATACGCTCCCTTTGTTAGATTTGCCCTAGCAGTCTTAACCGTCGGCTAGGGCATTTTGTTTGCCCGATAGACTAGGGCAAGCGTTCAGGTCAAGGCTTTGCCATATTCAGTTGTTAAGGTACTTTTTTGTCTTTGTAGCTTGATTATTGAACAAAAAGGTATTTTGTTTTCCAGCTATATCATCCAACAAAAGGAACTATTGTGCATTAACAGAATGAACCTATATTTTCGTGATATTTCTGGTTGGGAGCTTTTTGAGAAGCAAAAAGGAAGCCCTCTTGTCTATCAAAACAAGAGGGCTTATCATAGGGGGTAGGATATTAGCTGTAACACGCTTTTGAGGAAGCCTCTCTCATCAGGCTTGGGTGGCAAGTTAGTGCCATCACTGTAGCCGGCTAAGAGCGAAAGTGCGCACAAAGGTTTTACCTTTCATGCACCTCGGCCAAGGGAGAGGGGGAAGAAAATTTTAAAAGAGGGGCTTCGCCCCTCTCAGACACCCCAATAAAACAGGGAATTAGGGGCATAGCCCCTGAGGGTGGGAGGGTGGGAAAAAAGAGATAATTTTAAGACGGGGGGAGGAGTGAAGAGCAAAACCCCCCTTGTTTAAGCTTCGGTTTGCTGTGACTCCCACTGCTTGCGGTGCAGTTCCATAAGCACAAATTTATAGCCATCCCTCTTGAGGTGTCCATAGTTGGTGAAGCCGCATTTCTGGAAGCACTTCTGCGCCCTGGCGTTTGTCTTCAGGGTCTTCAAGTAGATTCGGTTGAGCTTTGTCTGGTGGAAAATATGGTTGACCAGGGTGGTTACGGCATCGGCTCCATAGCCATTGCTCCAGTAGTTACGGTTGCCAATTATAATGCCTAGCTCGGCTTCACCCTTAGTCTCATCAATGCCATAGTAGGTGCAGTTGCCAACGTGTTTGCCATCCAGGGTTTCTATGCCGAACCGTTGTCTATTGGGGGGAGGGTAGCGCAGTTCGCTGGCGTAGTCGACTAAATACCGTGAGTAACTAATGTTTAGCAGCGGAGCCGCATCGAGTGCCGCTAGCTCAGGGTCTGCTTGCCAGGCGTAATCGTTTGGGGCATCGGCCAGTATTTTTTCCCGAAGTTTGATTTTACTACCCAAAATCACGTTTTTCTCACCGTTTCAAAATCGGGAGGATAGCGGATTTTCCCCCGCCTCTAGCTCATCTAGTGCTTGTCCTGCTGCCTGCTGAACTACCTCAGTGGAATTATTCAGACGCTGCTCAAGGCAGTCTTTAGCCTCAGGACCACCTATCTTGCCCAGCGCCTGGATAGCCGCTAGCTGAACATCAATATCAGGGTCAGTGATAAGCTCGGCGAGATAGGAGACTGACTCTTTCTCCCCTAATTCACCGCATGCCCTGGCGGCTTCATAGCGTGTTTCGGCATCAGCGCTGGCTAGCTCCTTGAGCAGGATTGGCAGCCAGGAGAGGTTACAGCTCTTGCCCATAGCGAAAATAGCGCCGGTTTTCAATCTGGGCTCACCACTTTGATAGGCTTTGACAATGGCTTTCTTCATCTGGGGCAGGCTTAATGGGGCCGCCGCCTCCAGGGTACGGCGCTGGACTTCTATTGGCTGGCTGCTGTCATTAATTGCCGCCAGTAAAGCCTGGCATAGCTTGGATTTATGGCTGGGGCGTAGCTTTTTAAGCTCGGCTAGCATGGCAAACTTGCCCAGTGCAATGGCTGCCGTCGCCTGGACTTTCTCCGAGCTATCTTGCTTCAGTAGTTTTATTAGCGGGTCAATCAGAGATGCCTCTTCGCTTTCCCACAGGCCTTCAATAGCCTTGCTCCGCACCTCAGCATCCTGGTCGGTTAGGTGGTTCTTGAAGATGCTGTCGAAGTCTAATTCAAAGTTGTCCTCGGCTAGCTCGACCAGACGATACATAATTTGTCTCCGCCGTTTTGACTCGATGGTTTCCCATGCCTGTTCAAAAAGAGCCAGTTCTTCTGAATTCAGGTTTGATAGCTCGGCTAGCTTCGAGTTGAGTAACGGCTTATCACTGTCGCCCAGGTGGGCGATGGTCTCCGTAATGGGCAACGACATAGCCATTCCCTGTTTCTATTCCTCCTCTTCCTCTTCCTCTCCGTATTCCCAGATAGGCCTGGTAAAATAGTCGATGTATTCTCCCATAGCTTCAGCCGCAATCTGTTTCATGCTGTCGGCGGTCTCCTTGGCTATTTGAGCCAGCTCGGTGACATCAATTTCAATATCCAGCATCTTGGTCAGCACCTTGAGCACCACCAGGGCTGCCATAGGGTTCTGAATTCGGGTAGCATACATGGGCACCTCGCCCAAGATGCAGATGCCCTCAATTCCCCTTTCCTTGGTTACCCCCAGCAGTAGCCCGTTCAAGCCTGCGATTTGTAGATTGCCCCGCTGCACCAGACCATATTTCTCCAAGTCCCCGCTCATATGCTGGCTGGTGACTACCCCCCACGCCCGGGGCTGCTCGCTGTGGTGGATGCGACTCAGGGCGGCGGCACAGGTATATATCCGCTTGGCTTGAAACCTCGCTCCCACGTCAAGGACGCAGTTAGCCAGCTCATATGCCTTGGCGATGGGTTGGTCTTCGCCGATGAATAGTATTATATCACTTCCCTCGCCTTTGTTTTTCCAGTAGTAGAACTTGCTCTGGGGGAACTGTGGTGCTTCTATGACATTGTCCTTGGCTACTACCCCGATGGCGTCGAAGAAGTGGGAGGGCTCAATTTCCCCCAGCTCCTTGAAGTCTAGCTTCTTCTTCAGATAGCTGGCTACTATGATGGATACATTGCCAATGCCGGGCCAGGAAGCCAGCATAACCGGCGATTTGAGCCTTGGTCGGGCATAAAGCCTGATTATATTTTTCACCTCAGCCCCTTACTGGCTACCGACAGGCGGGGGCAGTAAATAGGTGGCGTTTGAAGAAAGCCGCCTACCCACTCAGCCTCGCTGCCAATAGCGGTAACTTCCTTTAGCACCTGGTAGACATTGCCGGAGACCATGGTGTCTTTAACCCTACCCACTATTTTACCACTTTCCACCTTATAACCTAAAAGGACATTGCCGCTGAAATCGCCGCCCAGGATATTGCCCTGTTCGGCTCCCATGAGCTGCTCAATAACCAGCCCCTCCTTTATATCGCTTACCATTTCATCAAAGGGGGTCTGGCCGGGGGCAATGGTAAAGGCGCTGGGGGAGGGAGTCGGCAGTCCGCCACCCCTGCCGCTATTGCCGGTGCTCCTGGTTTTAGCTAAGGCGGCGGTTTGCAGGTCGTAAAGAAAACTGGCTACCACCCCTTGCTCAATAAGCGACGTGCGCTGGCTGGGTATGCCTTCGTCATCGCAGGGGCGGCTGTGGGGGCGGTAGGCTATAGTCGGGTCGTCCCACAGCCATAGCTTGGGGTCAAACACCTGCTTACCGAGTTTACCGCCAATGGGTGATGCCCCTTCAAGGACGGTCTTGCCGTTGAAGGCCATCATTAAAGAGGGGATGAGAGCGCTGGCTACCCCGCGGGGGGTGAGGATTACCGGCAGCTCTCTGGTTAGTACTGAGGCCTGGTTTTTGGCCAGCTCCAGCTGCTGGAGCACCACCTCGGTTACCTCTCGGGGGTGGGTCAGGGGATGGCAGGAGCTCTGGCTTTCACCGACAAAGAGCATATCTGTGTCCCGAATGAGGCTGCCCATGATGCCCAGGCTAAAAATGCTTTTCTTATAACTTGCCTGCCCGCCGCGAGAGTTTAAAATCCTTAGTGATATTGTGTCCTTACTCACCATCGCCTCACAGAGAATATCCGGGGTGTGCCCGGTGACTATGGCTATCAGCTCTGCGCCCAGCTCAACCATTTTCTCTACGGGGGTGGACTCAACAGCGGGGTCGAAGATGTCAATCTGGGGGTAGGTGGTGGGGGAGGGAAGCTCAAATTTTGCCCGCATACCGAACTGGGCGGTCTCCACGGCATTGTTTACTAGATTTTGGACATCACCTACCTCGGTGGTGGTGGCATAGCCGATTCTGCCTTGCTTGATTATGCGTAGCGCCATACTTGTGCTTTGCTTACTTTGAATATGCTTGAGGCGATTGGCTTCAAATTGCACCGGGGTTTCCTCTGAGGAGACCATGAACACCTCGGCTTCCTCGGCTACCTTTTTAGCCTGAGCCAGGACATTTTCCACTATTTGCCTCCCACCAGACACTTGCGAATTCTGATATGGGGGCTGCCGTTGGACACGGGGAGGGGCATCTGCCCCGCCTTGCCGCAGCCACCGCCCTGGTTCATATCCAGGTCGTTGCCGATGGCGTCTATATTATTGAGGGTGGTGAACACATTGCCGGTGAGCATTACCGGACGCAGCGCCTCAGCTACCTTGCCATTACGAATCATGTAGGCTTCGCCGGCGGAGAAGGTGAACATCTCCATGCTGGTGGTGCCGCCAAACCAGTTCTTGGCGTAGACCCCTTCCTTGATATCGGCGATTATCTCATCAAAAGAGGTTTTGCTCGGCTCAATATAGGTATTAGTCATGCGGACAATAGGCGGAAAGAGGTAACTGATGGCTCGGGCATTGCCGGTGGGCGCCTCGTTCATCTTGGCGGCGGTTTCCCTGGAGTGGAGCCTGCCCACCAGTTCGCCTTCCCGAATAAGGTAGGTCTTGGTTGCCGGCACCCCTTCGTCGTCATACTTATAGCTGCCTCGCAGTCCGGGCATGGCGGCAGTGTCAACGATATTAAGCTCGGGACTGCCAAATTTCCTGCCCAAGACCATGATTTCACGCAGGCGGTCGTTTTCATAAACGAAGTCTGACTCCGACAAATGCCCGAAGGCTTCATGGACGAAGACGCCGGCCAGGACCGGGTCTAAAACTACAGTATATTCTCCGCCCCTTACCTGCGGGGCGGAGAGTAAGGCTATGGCGTGCTTGGCCATCTCCTCCACCGGCTGGTGGAGACCCTGTATGGCGCTGAAATCGCCTCTACTGCCCAGGCTCAGTCCTACTTGCTGGACATCGCCGTCTTCGGCGGCGACGGCGCTCAGGCGCAGGCTGATGTCCGACCTCTGTTGCTGGATAGAGCTGCCCAGCGAACTCAAAAAGATGGTCTTTTTGTGGCTGTCAGCGTAGGCAATGACTGAGGTCTGGAGCTTGGGGGTGCGCCAGATAATGTCGTTATATTCATCGAGAAGCTGTTTCTTCTCCGCCAGGGGGATGGTCAGCGGACTGTCTTTTTCGGTGGCTACGGTATCAACTACCGGTTCTACCGGGGCTAGCTTGCTTTCCTCCTTGCCCACCAGTGTCGCCTGTTTTACTGCCAGCTCTATTCGGCGGGGAAGGTCGCTCAGGCTGTTAAAACTAACGAAGCCCCAGCCACCTCTGACCAGGGCTCGTACATTGCCCCCCACGGCGGTTGCCTGCCCCACGGATTCCAGCTCTTTGCCTCGGTAGGTGATATAGCTCCGCTGGCTCTGCTCTAGGCGAGCCTCTATATAGTCGGCGCTATATCCTTTGATTGCCTCGGCTAGCTGGCGACCAGCGTCTTCAATATCGGTCACGGTAAGACTAGTTTACCTAGCCGCCAGTGGGGCTGTCAATTTATTTTCGGCTAATCATAGATTTGGCTCAGGTACCAGTTGCCATTTGGCATATCCCGATAGATATCATAAACCAGACCTTTGCTGGTCTTGACCCTGAAGTAATTCCGGGTAATCTCTTTTCCCCACCACTCCTCGGCGACACGCCAGTGTTGATATACCTTGGTCACACGTTGTTTCTCCCCGTTCCTGGCCAGGGTTAAAGGTACACCCTGGACGTTCACATTTACTTTTAGTTCCTCCGGTTTTTCCAAGACCTTAGCCAATTCTTAAAACCTCCGTTGATTTATAGCTTGCGCAGGACTCCGATTACTCTGCCCTGAATCTCCACGTCCTCTGGTTGGTAGTACATTGGCTCCATCTGCTTGTTGGCTGGCTGCAGGCGAATTCGACCCGCTTCATGATAGACCTTCTTTAGGGTTACCTCCTGCTCTACCTTTAGCCAGACCGCAGCTACCTCTCCCTCTTCCACGGCGCTTGTCTGCTGCATCAAGACGATGTCTCCGTCGTCGACCAGGGCATCAATCATGGAAATCCCCTTTACCTTGAGAGCATAGACACCTTCCTTATCCCGGGTCACCTCCGCAGTTAGCTGCAGGGTCTCCTCCGGGATGGTAGCCCAGGTGTCTGAAGTGGGCACCGGTATCGGTTTGCCGGCGGCAATGGTCCCCAGTAGGGGTACCCGGGAGATAGCCTCTCGCTCTCTCTCCACCAGCTGGATGCTCCGGAATACCTCCGGGTCACGGCGGATGTGCCCTTGCCTTTCCAGCCTGTTTAGATGGTGCTGGACTACCGACGGGGTGCTGATATCGCACCCTCGGGCAATGTCCCTGACGGTGGGGGCATAGCCCCTTTCATCCAGGAATTTGCGGATAAAGTCCAGGATGCGTAACCGGGTAGGTGAAACGTCAGCCATTGTAGCCTCCTTGATACGTTTGTTTCAAGAACAAGTGTATCATATAGTTTGGCGGTTGTCAATAGCTGGTCACTCTTTAGGAGTATCGTTGACGGTTTCAAGCTATAGTGTTAAAATTTTTTAGAAGTCTTCTCCCGTTAATGGGCTCCGGTATTATCTATCTTTGTTACTCCCAGGCAGGCAGTTATTGACTTCACGATGAGAAAGGATGTTGAAAGGATATGAGTAAAGTGGCTCCTCAAAAAGACCGGGCGCAGGTTGAGGAGGTAGTTGACGAAGCTAGCGGCAAAGTATGTTTGGCTCCTTGTCAGATAGCTTGCCCTCTTGGGATGGACGTTCAACGCTCTCACGCCAGGATTGCCCTCCTTCCCCCGGATGCCAAAGAGGCTAACCGCCAGATAATAGAGATAGGGGATGAACTTTACGTCAAGAATCCCATGTTCCCAATATGCGGCTATATCTGCGGGCTCTGTGAGAAGGAGTGCAATTTTAAAGACCAGACCGGGGCAATAAGAAGGCGGATGCTGTTACGATTCCTTGCCGATTATTATCTGCCCTATCTGGAGACCAAACCGGCTCTTGCCTCTCCCACTAAAGAAAAGGTGGCTATTGTTGGCGGAGGACCCGCGGGCTTGATGTGTGCTTATACCTTGAGTAAAAGGGGCTATAAGGTGACCATTCTGGAAAGGGACTCCCGGTTGGGGGGCGCCCTGTGGTATATTCCCCGCTATCGTCTCCCCTCCAAGGTAGTGGATACCACCTTGAATAATCTGGTGAGGATTGCCAGCATGGAGGTCAGGCTCGGGGTGAGCATGGGCGATGGTGGTAAAACGCTGGATGACCTAAAAAAGGAGGGCTACCGGGCGGTATTTATTGCTACCGGCACCCTTATTCCCCGGCCTCTTTCTATTGAAGGGAAACTGGTGGCGGGGGCAGACCTGGAGGGGGTCAGGTTCGGGTTGAACCTCCTCTTTGATGTTAACCAGGGGAAGGTCTCCCCTCAGCTCTTTAAGGGTAATAAGGTGATAGTGGTGGGGGGTGGCAATGTGGCCTTTGATGTCGCCAGAACTGCCCGAAGGCTTGGCGGGGATGTTTCCCTTGTCTGTCTGGAGAATGAGGATAAGTCTTCGAAAGACGGGATTCCGGCTGATGTGGAGGAAATAGAGGGTGGTGGTGAGGAGGGAATAAAAATAACTTACTCCCGGGGCGTGGAAGAGATAATCGGGGAGGGTGGAAAATTTAAGAAGATAAAGTGTCCCCGATGCGTATCGGTGTTTGATGAAAAGGGATTATTTAATCCCAAGTTTGACTATAGTGATGCTATATATCTTGAGGGCGATGTGCTGCTAATCACCATCGGGCAGGCGCCGGAGCGGGCGTTTTACCAGCAGGAGGGCTTGCTGGATGAGAAGGGCAGGCTTGACCTTGACCAGCTTACCCTGATGAGCAATCTCAAAGAAGGGGTCTTTGTCGGGGGCGATGTAAGGCGGGTGGGTTTTGCCGCCGAAGCCATGAGGGACGGGATGAACGCCGCCGAGTCTATAGACCGCTACCTGAAGGGCGAGAATCTGAAGTCGGGGAGGGAGAAGGGTTATGAGGTTGCCCCTATCCCTAAGCGTGGGAGTTATAAACCTCAGCCGGAATTAATATGGGCGCCAGTGCAGGAGAGGCTAAACTTTGAGCCCTTTGAGAAGGGGTATACCCTGGAGCAGGCGGTGGAGGAGGCTAAAAGGTGCCTTTATTGCGGACCGTGTAAGAGCTGTAAGGCATGTGTGGCTCTGGAACTTCAGTCTGAGATACCAGAAATTGAATTCGATAAGGATTTGTGCATTAGCTGTGGTAACTGCGCCTTTTATTGCCCTTACGGGGCGGTCAAGCTGGATAGTCCGGGGGGAGTCAGCGTTGATGTGGCTTTCTGCAAAGCCTGTGGCTTGTGTGTGGCTAAATGCCCGGCTCTGGCTATAGAGCTGGAGCATTGGGAGAAGGAACGTATTTCGGCCTTAGTCTCTCAGCTAGTGGCGGAAATGAAACCGCCTAAGATTTTAGTATTTCGCTGTCTGTGGGCGGTTTGCCCGCCGCAGGATGGAGAATTGGCTCCTAATGTAGGCGCTATAGATTTGCCCTGCGCGGCCAGGGTTGATAGCCTGCACATCCTGGAGGCTTTCCAGAAGGGCGTAGATGGTGTTTTGGTGGTGGCTTGCCCTGAAGAGGACTGCCACCGCGGGAGCGGGAGCCGGGAGGCGCAGCGCCTGGTGGCCAAATTGAAGGAAAGGTTAGACCAGATAGGCTTTGAAGAACGGCTTCACTTCTGTACGGTATCTCGGAGAAACCCTGAGCAGCTGGATGAAGAATTACGGCAGTTTGGCCAAAGAATAGAAGCTATTGGCTCAAAGAAGGAGAAAAAATGATTACAACCTCACTAAAACCTTTGGACGAGATTTTGGATTCTGTCTGTCCTTATCACAAAGTATTGATTGCCGGCTGCGATGGCTGCACCCAGCCCCCCAGGGGCTTGAGGGAGGCCAGGACCTTGAGCCAGTTGCTTGAGCTTGCCGGCAGGCTGAAGGATAAGGATATGGAATTTAAGGTGACCACGGTGGTGAAACAGTGTGATTCCTTTTTAAACGCTTCGGCGCTTAAACCTCAGATGGATGGCGTGGAAGCGGTGCTCTCTTTGGCCTGTGGCGCCGGACCGCAAATTATAGCTGAGCTTTTCCCCGATATTCCCGTCCTGCCGGCGCAAAATACCCATTTTATCGGGGCGGAGGATAGGGAGGGGGGTATTCTGGAGGCGAATTGTTCCGCCTGTGGCGATTGCCTCCTGGCCCTGACCGGCGGTATTTGCCCGGTTACCCGGTGTGCCAAGGGATTGCTTAACGGTGCCTGTGGTGGTGCCAGAAATGGCAAGTGCGAGCTGGACCCGGAAAAGGACTGCGCCTGGGAGCTTATCTTCCAGCGCCTGGAAAGACTGGGCAAGCTAGACCGCATCAAGGAACTCCGTCCTCCCCGGGATTACCAGGCAAAGGCCTGGCGGCTCACGCCGTAGCATTAAAGCGATGAAATACTGGGGGTGTGAAGCATGGCGGTGATACTGGATTTCTTCGTCGTACTTAAAGATTACCTCATTGAAGTATTGCCCTACCTGGCTATAGGTTTCTTCCTTAGCGGGCTAATCCATGAGCTTATCCCTTCTGGGTGGGTGGAGAGGTACCTGGGGGGGAAGGGGATAAAGCCCATCCTCTATTCGACCCTCGCCGGGACGATTCTCCCTCTATGCTGCTTTGGCTCCCTGCCGGTGGCGGTGAGCTTGTACAAGAAGGGGGCGAGATTAGGCCCGGTTTTAGCCTTCTTGATAGCTACCCCGGCTACCTCTTTAAGCGCCCTTTTCGTTTGTTACGCCCTGCTGGGGATAAAGTTTACCGCCTATATCTTCTTTGCCGTCGTTTTGATGGGGGTGGTCATAGGCGTTATCGGCAACCTTATCAGGTTTAAGCCGAGGGGCCAGGTAGCGGAGCTGGCTATTGACCCCGTCTGCGGGATGAGCGTGGATACGGCGAAGGGACTGAAAACAGAGTACAAGGGCCAGAGTTATTACTTTTGCTGTTCCCGTTGCCAGGAAGCCTTTGCCACTGAGGCGGATAGATATGCCGCCGAGGGTCAGCCTGCTATCAGCATCAAGAGGAAGCTGCTCTCGGCTTTGAGGTTTGGCTTTGTGGATATGGTCAGGGAGATTGGACTGGAACTGCTTTTGGGCCTGCTACTGGCTGCCCTGGTGGCAACTGTTGCCCCCATAGGGAATTTTGTGGGCAGTTATCTCGGTGGGGGGTGGGGGTATCCCTTCAGCCTGGTCTTTGGCTTGCTCATGTATATCTGCTCCACGGCCAGCGTTCCCCTGGTTCACGCCTTTGTCTCACAGGGGATGAACATCGGCGCGGCTATGGTGCTGCTTATTGTGGGGCCGATTACCAGCTGGGGGACAATCCTGGTGCTGAGGAAAGAATTCAGCGGCAGGATTTTGCTGGCCTATCTGGCAGTTATCAGTGGCATGGCTTTAATTCTGGGCTGGTGTTTTTCCCTGATATAAGCCCATTTGGTGCTCGCGGTTGCGGGTAGGGCTAACCAGAGCTATAATCTATAAAGGGAAAGGAGGTGTTAGGATATGAAAATTGTGCGATTGTGCCGGGAAGGTTCGTGTTGTCCTGTAGTTAAGATAACCGATGACCGAGTGGAGATTGGTGAGAAGGATAATACCTGTGTTCTCACTAAGGAACAGTGGGAGACCCTTAAGCAGAAGATACTGAAGAAAGAGCTCTAAAAAGTTAGACAGAAATTCGCCGTTGTGGGATGGTGGGGTGGTGGCGAAATGTCTCCACCAAGGTAAGGCACAGGATGAAAGAGGAGACAGAGAAGCTCCCCATAATCAGGGTTACGGAACGGGGTAGGAGCCGGCTTGAAGATGTGGTGGTGAGGGAATTTTCTCTCACTATCATCCTCAATAAGCAGGAGCTGGTAACCCTGCTTTGCTCACCGTCAGGCTTACAGAACTTAGCTGTTGGCTTTCTCCTTTCTGAGGGGTTAATAAAGGGCAAGGACGATATCAGAAAGCTCGTAGTTGATGACCAGAGAGGCGTGGTTGAGGTGGAGACTGGAGAGGGAAGTGGGTTTGTTAGCCAGCCCCCATCTAGACGATTGGTAACCTCGGGAGGGGGGAGGGGAGCTCTTATGGGCAGCACCCCGGCAAAGGTAGAATCCGATATTGAAATATCAGCGCATGAAGTCTTTGCCCTGATGGATGAGTTTATCCAGTGCTCCCAGGTGTTTAGGCTAACCGGTGGGGTTCACAGTGCCGCCCTGTGTAATACCGGGAACATCATAGTCTTCAGTGAGGACATAGGCAGGCATAATGCCATTGATAAAATCTTCGGCCAGTGTGTTCTGGAAGATATACCTACCGAGGGGCGCTTAATAATAACCAGTGGGCGGGTCTCCTCGGAGATATTGCTCAAGGTGGCGAGAAGAAATGTTCCCCTGCTTATATCTAAGGCTGCCCCCACTAGCTTGGGGGTGAAATTAGCCAGTGATTTGGGTGTAACCCTCATTGGCTTTGCCCGGGGAAAGAGGATGAACATTTATACCCATGAACGGAGATTAAGAGGTGGCTAAATTGGAACAGTTTAGCCATATAGTCCTGTTTATTACCACCGCTAACACCGAGGAAGCACAGCGAATTGCTGACTTGTTGCTGAAGGCAAGGAAAGCAGCCTGTGTAAATATCGTGCCTAAGATTAGCTCATCCTTCTGGTGGCAGGGTAAGCCCGAGTCAGCTGAGGAGAGTCTTTTAATCGTCAAGACTGAGGCCTCGGTGTTAGATGAAGTTGTTGACCTGGTTAAACAGCATCACAGCTATGATGTCCCGGAAATAATCGCCTTGCCCATTGTCGGCGGCAATCCAGATTACCTGGACTGGATGGGTAACGAGGTAAAATAGGTTACCTTGAAACTTTAGTTCCAGAGCTGGGTGGTTTAGACATGGAACGAAAAATCAAGGTCCGTTTCTTAACCGGAGAAGAAAAAGAGGTCACTGTTGCCGAGGCAAAGGGAATTTTGAACGAGGTCTATAATGACCCTCTGGGTGGGCTGGTAGCCGATGGCAAAACCAAAGAGGTTATCTCTCAGATAGGCCCGGATGTGGAAGAGATTGTTGTTTTGGAAATGATGATTGGTGGGGGCTAGCATATTATAGGGGGTGGTGAGTAGCCAGTGCTTACTAAAGATGAACGGGAAAGGTATGACCGGCAGATAATGATCAGGGGGGTGGGGGAGGAAGGGCAAGAGAAACTCAAGCAGGCCAGGGTGTTTATTGCCGGCGCTGGTGGGCTGGGCTCGGTGACAACCACCTACCTGGCGGCGGCTGGAATAGGGGTGATACGGGTGGTTGACCATGATAAGGTGGAGCTTAATAATCTGAACCGGCAGGTCCTGCACTGGGATGAGGACATTGGCAGGAAAAAGGTTGATTCGGCTCAGCAGAAGCTGGAGAGGCTAAATCCAAGGGTGAAAATAGAGGCTATCGGGGAGAGGCTCACCGAGGCCAATATCTCTAAGCTGGTGGCTGGCTTTGACTTAATCGTTGATGCCATGGATAACATACCGACCAGATACTTGCTGAATAAAGTGGTTGTAGAGAAAAATATTCCTTTCTTTCATGGGGCAGTTTATGGCTTCGAGGGGAGGGCAATGACTGTCATCCCCGGCAAGAGCGCCTGTCTTAAATGTGTCTACCGGGGAGCCATTCCTGAGGAGAAATTCCCCGTTATTGGGGTTACCCCGGCGGTTATCGGCTGTATCCAGGCAACGGAGGTGATAAAGTACATCGTGGGCATTGGTCAATTACTGACCAACAGGCTGTTGGTCTACGACGGGCTGAATATGAAATTCACCGAATTTAAGCTCAAGAGGGACCCTAATTGTGAGCATTGTGGGCAATCAGCGAGGGGAAAGAAATGAGTGTCAGGGTCAATATTCACCCCATTTTGGCTCACTCTACTAATGACCAGACAGTAGTCGAGGTTAAGGGTAATACAATTGGCCAGTGCCTTGATGAGCTGGTCAAACAGTTTCCCAGGCTTAAGCCGGAGCTGTTTGATAAAGATGGTAGTTTGCTTAATTATGTTGATGTCTATCTTAATCAGGAGAGTGCCTATCCTGATGAACTGGCTAAGCCAGTTAAGGACGGGGACGAGCTTAACATAGCCCTTATAATTGCTGGGGGGTGAGGTGGACAAATCTCGACAGGAGTGAAAAGTCATGGAAGGAAAGATAGTCTATTTTGACCAGCCTGGAAGCCAGAATACCGACGAAGTGCTTCGTCTGGCTAAGCTTCGAGCAGAAGAGCTGGGCATTAAGAGCATTCTGGTGGCTTCTACCACCGGAGATACCGCCGTAAAGGCGATGGAGGTCTTTAAGGGGGCTAAAGTAGTGGCGGTGAGCCACTTTACCGGAATGAGAGAGCCAAATTTCCAGGAGTTCACTGAGGAAAACAGGCAGAGGGTAGTCAGCGCCGGTGGCGTGGTGCTTACTACCACTCACACCTTTTCCGGGCTGGGCCGGGCGATGCGCAAGAAGTTTAACATGTATCTCTTTGAGGAAGCGGTAGCCAATACCCTGCGTCTGTTCGGGCAGGGCATGAAGGTGGTCTGTGAAATCACCCTGATGGCGGCTGACGCTGGCCTGGTGCGCACCGACGAGGATGTCATCGTTATTGGGGGCACCAGTCGAGGGGCAGATACGGCGGTGGTACTACGGCCGGTTAATTCTGAGGACTTTTTCGACCTCAAGGTTAAGGAAATCCTGTGTAAACCCCACTTCTAGGGTTAAGGCGAGCGGCGGACCTTTATTACTTCAGCCAGGATGCTGACCGCTATCTCTTCCGGTGTCTGCGCCTCTATCTCTAGGCCGATGGGGGCATGGACTCTGTCCAGTTGCTCCTTGGATATCCCTTTAGCCAGCAGGTGAGAGAATATGGTCTCGGTTTTGGTTTTGCTGCCTATCATGCCGATATATTTAGCCGCTGTGCCTACCGCCCATTCTAGTACCAGCTCGTCATGCTGATGACCCCGGGTGACAATCACGATGTAGCTTGATTTATCTATTTTTAGCTGGGGGAATGATTTGGTTAAGTCATCAGCCAGGAGAATATCGACTTCGGGGAATCGGGCGGGATGAGCGAAATCAGCCCGGTCGTCAATGACGGCAATCTTGAAGCCAAGGAGTTTGCCCATCTTGGCTAGCGGCAGGGAAACATGGCCACCGCCGAAGATGTATAGCGTGGGCGGGGTCAGAACCGGCTCAATAAACACCTCTAACTCCCCACCACAGATCATCCCCGCCTCCTCGGCTTCTTTAGCGGTTAGGCTCATATGGAGCCGCTTTGGTTTGCCCTGCTTTATTACTTTAACTGCTTCCTCAATTACCTGGGCTTCTAAGCTACCGCCACCTATGGTGCCCAGGATGCCGCCATCAGGCTTAACCAGCATCTTGGCTCCTTCTTCTCTGGGGGTGGAGCCGGTGGCTGAGACTATAGTGACCAGCGCTGCTTCTTCGCCCTCGGCTTTGAGCCTGACTATTTCTTGATAAATATCGGTCATCTGGTATCTCCTAAATATTGAAGCGCATCATTATCGCTTCTAAAACTCCGCCGGCAATGGCCCTTGCCCTGGCTCTAATAGTATAACAGACCTCTTTATTTCCTGAAGGGTCTATTTCACCCAGTTTCGTCCCTTTCTCCACCACTGTCCCGCTCCTGAGCAAGGCTCGAACCATGCCGTCTATCTCCGCCTTAACTGGCTGCTCGGCTACCGAAGCCACCACCTCGCCAGCATTAACCAGGTCTCCTATCTCCTTATCGGTCTGGAACAGGCCATCTGTGGGTGAATGCAGCGCCCGCTCAAAGGTCAAGCCTTCTACGGCGATGGGAATTCCGGTGTCTTTCTCCGCTTTTCCTTCCAGGATTACCTTGCCCAGGCTCTCGCTGTTGTTGGTCTCTACTGCCATATGAACATCGCTTCTCACCTTAAATCCAGGGCCCAGCCCGATTACCAGGGGGGCATCGGTAATCCTGGTTCCCAGGTTCCTTTTAGCCATTATGGCGTCAACCAATACCTGGGGTTTGAGGGTGTCTTTTACTAGTGCCTCGGGGTCGACGATGATGGGCAGCTTGTTTTCCTGCCATGCCCTTGTAATCTCACTGGCAGATTCAACCCGCTGGGCTACTATCCCCTCGACCTCCTTTTCCCCGTCATATATCGCCTCGCAGAAGGCGACTCCCCGGCTGACGGCCAGGGGGTGGGAGTCTTCAGTGAGGCAGACTCGAAAGTGGGCACGAGCCAGCTTATGGGCTACTCCGCTGGCGATTTCTCCACCGCCTCGGATAAGAACGACTAACTGGGATAGTTCAGCACTCATCTTCTGCTTAGCTGACGATTGGCTTGGGTAAGGCTGCTAAAATTATACCACACCTCGGCTGGCGGCTAGAGAGCGGCCAGCTTTTTCTTCAGCTCGGATAGCTGCCTTAAGTGCGATTTTTCTTCGGCTATTATCTTGTTTACCGTTGGCTGTGCTTGCTGGGGCATGATTTCTTTCATTTCGTAGTAGAACAGTATGGAGTCCTTTTCTGCCCCGATGGCTAGCTCTATAGCCTCAACATCGCTCTCCGCCCGGGTCACCGTTTCACTGGTAGCCATCTCCTCGCTGAAAACGGCGCTGTCAACCAGTGCCTGGAAGTAGGCTGTGTGTTCCTCAGCCCCGGCTGCCGGAAATTGGTATTTATCCGCCTCACCGAGCATGTCCTGGAAAATCTGAATATGCCCTCGTTCCATATTAGACAAATACTGGAAGACATCGCGGGCTACGGCGTTCTTGGTTGACCTAGCCATGCTATCGTAGAAGGCAATTCCTCTCCTCTCAATGCCAATGGCTATGTTGATAAGCTCGCTGCCAGAAAAAGTAATGGACATCCTTAAAACACCTCCTTCCTGATTTTATCTGGCAAACCAGATAAATAAGCCGGTTCCAATAAACCCGGCAAGGGCTCCGAAGTAGAACACTGAGTTAATACTAACATAGTCGGCTATTACTCCGCTCAGCAACGGTCCTACAGCCATGCCGAGGCTGAAGGCCATCATGAATATGGCCATGGTTGAGCCCATGCCAAATTTTCTACCTTCCTCCACTGTTAGGGCTGAGGCGGCAGGTAGGGCAATGGCACTACCAAGACCCCCAAGAGCGCATATCCCCAATAGTTGCCAGAAGTTGCTTGCCACGGGAATCAGAGCCAGGAAGGTGAGGTTGACTAGGCTGCCTGCGATTACCAGGGCTTTCCTGTTGAGCCTGTCGGCAATATTACCGCCATATATCCCAAGTAGTGACATCAGCAGGATATTGACTGCCAGCAGTATCCCGATGAAGGTCGGGCTCAAACCAAGGGATGCAGCGGCGAAGATGGGAAGAAAGGTGGCGAAAGCTCCCCTGCCCATGGAAAGGGCCAGTCGGAAGCTGAAAAGACCCCTTACCATGCTACTGGTGCTTATCTCTTTATAAGAGGCATGGGGACGGGATGCCATTTTCTTCGGTTTAATCTCAGGAAGAAGAGGAGCCACTATCAGGAAAGCCAGCAGATTAAGACCGCCCATAGCGAGGAAGGCAGTACTCATGCCAAAGTGGTCAGAGAGTATCCCACCCATGAGGGGACCGCAGCCGAAACCGGTGAAGAAGGCAGCGTTAAAGTAGCCCATCCATTTTCCCTCTTCGCCCTCTGGTGAAATATCACCAACATAAGTCTGGGCGATGGGCAGAGTCATACCAGCAGCCGTACCGTGGATTAAACGGACTAGGGTTAGCTGGGAGGCACTATCTGCCCATATATAGCCCAGTGAGACAATGGCGCTGATGAGAAGACCAGTGCTAAGAAACAGCTTTCGTCCCCTACGGTCGGAGAGCCTGCCGGCAATAGGTGTGACCGTGGTTACAGAGATGGAGAAGCCGGCAAAGATTATGCCTATCCAGATTGCGCTAGCTCCCAGGTCCTCGGCGTAGAGGGGTAATAGTGGAGATACTATGCCAACTCCTAGCATGGCAGCAAACATGGATAGGCCTAAGATGGGGAAGGCTTGCTTTAACGTGGGCATCTTAAGCAATATCATTATAATGGTTTGCCACCTGACCTGGCAACCTGAGCAAATTGCACATATAGCTCGTAGCTGATATAATCAAACGGCTTCCCTGATATTGAGAGGATTTCAACCATGGCTTCGGGTAAACAGCAGAAAACAACCGAGAGTGAAAAGCTGGAGATAATGCGGCATTCCGCAGCTCATGTGCTGGCGGAGGCGGTGCTGTCTATTTTCCCCGATGCTAAATTTGGCATCGGGCCAGCTATTGAGGGCGGTTTTTACTATGACTTTGATTTGCCTCGCTCCCTGACCCCCGATGATTTGCCCGTCATTGAGGCTAAGATGGGCGAGATAATCGCTGCCAACCTCCCTTTTGTCAGAGAGGAGATAACCAAGGAGGAGGCCCGGCAAATATTCGCTGCTCAGCCCTATAAATTGGAGTTGATTGATGAGGTCCCCGATGAGAAGGTGAGCGTGTATCGGCAGGGTGCGTTTGTTGATTTGTGCCGTGGGCCACACTTGAGTTCTACCGGCGAGATAAAGGCTTTTAAGCTGGTCAGTATTGCCGGTGCTTACTGGCGGGGCAGCGAGCGGCGCCCCATGCTGCAGCGGATATATGGCGTTGCCTTTGACACCGAGGAGGCTCTGGAGGAGCATCTGAAGAGGCTTGAGGAAGTGGAGGCTCGTGACCATCGTCGCTTGAATAAGCAGCTCAATCTCTATATCGCTCCTCAGGAGGTGGGGGGTGGCCTTATTATCTATGGTCCTAAGGCTGGCCGCATTCGTGCCATTATCGAGGAGTTTTGGCGACAGGAACACTTCGCCAACGGCTATGAGTTGCTCTACACACCCCATATTGGCCTCAGCAAGCTGTGGGAAACAAGTGGGCACCTTGATTTCTACCAGGAGAATATGTACTCGCCTATTGATATTGAGGGACAGCAATACTATCTTAAGCCGATGAATTGCCCCTTCCACATGTTGGTCTACAACGCCCAGCCGCGTTCTTATCGGGATCTGCCGCTGCGCTGGGCTGAACTGGGTACCGTTTACCGATATGAACGTAGTGGTGTGTTGCTAGGGCTTTTGCGCACACGTGGATTTACTCAGGACGACGCTCATATCATCTGCACACCCGAGCAGGTTGAGGATGAGATTGCTGAAGTATTCCGTTTTTCAATCCACATGTGGCAGGCTTTTGGTTTTGATAAATACAAGGTCTACCTTTCGACACGTCCGGAGAAGGCGATAGGTACGGAGGAGCAGTGGCATCAGGCCGAGGAAGCCTTGCGTAAAGTCCTTGACGAGCAGGATGTAGCCTATGAGGTGGATAAGGGCGGTGGTGCCTTTTATGGCCCTAAGATAGACATCAAGATAGAGGATTTCCTGGGGCGGGAATGGCAAATGACCACGATACAGTTTGATTTCAATCTTCCGGAACGGTTTGATATGGTCTATACCGGAAAGGACGGCCAGGAGCATCGCCCCTATATGATACATCGGGCTCTGTTGGGAGCGTGGGAGCGCTTCTTTGGCCTTTTGATTGAGCACTACGGGGGCGCCTTCCCGGTGTGGCTGGCGCCGGTTCAGGTGATGGTGATTCCAGTTGCCGACCGCCACCTGGACTATGCCCGCAAGCTGGGGGCTGAGCTTAAAAGCGAGGGGGTGCGGGTGGAGGTTGATGCTCGCTCAGAGACGGTGAACCTCAAGATTCGGCAGGCTCAACTGGATAAGATACCATATATGCTGGTGGTCGGTGATAAGGAGGTAGCGGCATCCACCGTTTCCGTCCGATTGCGTGGCGGGGAGCAACTGGTTTCCCAAGCCTTTGAGGACTTTAAGCAAAGCATTAAGGAGACTATAGCCAGCCGCGACAGGGAGTTAAGGCTATAACTTGACTAGCCTCAAGGGTTATGCTATAGTTTTTGCCCATAACAGCTAAGGGTTTGGGGGAGGTAAATAGTAATATAGTTAAGGCACTGCGTATTAACCGGCTGATTAGAGCCAAAGAGGTCCGTTTGGTGGGGGAGAAGGGGGAACAGCTCGGGATTATGTCCTTAAGTCAAGCATTGGAGACGGCGAGGAAGCATAATCTTGACTTGGTTGAGGTGGCTGCTACCGCAGTACCCCCGGTATGTCGCCTTCTGGATTACGGCAAGTATAAATACGAGCAGGCTAAGAAAGAGCGTGAGCTTAGGAAGAGCCAGAAGGTTTCTCTTTTGCGGGAGGTCAGGTTACGACCTAAGATTGATAACCATGATTTTGAGTCTAAGCTCAGGTCGGTGAGGAAACTGCTGGATGGCGGGGATAAGGTTAAGGTGACAGTGAGGTTTAGAGGTCGTGAAATCACCCACCCTGAGATTGGCTGGAGGTTAATTCAGAGGATGTCAGAATCATTGCAGGGGGCGGCGGCCATTGCCAGGCAACCGGTGATGGAGGGGAGGAGCATGACTGTAATCCTCTCGCCGGTAGTTGCCCAGAAAACTAAAACAAGTGAGGAAGTGAAAGAGTCTTAACGTGCCAAAAATCAAAACTCATAAGGGAGCCAAGAGCCGCTTCCATATCACAGGTAGCGGCAAAATTATGCGGGTCAAGGGGCCCAAGAGTCATTTGCGTAGCCGAAAGGCGAAGCGGACCAAGCGCCTCTTTGATGAGACCATACCGGTAAGTCCTGCTGATAGGGCCCGGGTGAAGAAGCTCTTACCCTACGGGGTTAAGTGAGGGGGATATTTTGCCCAGAGTAAAGAGAGGCGTAACCAGTCATCATCGCCACAAGAAGGTGCTGGCTCTGACCAAGGGGCATAGAGCCACCAGGCATTCCCTTATCAAGCGGGCTAAAGAGTCTATGATTCATGCTTTGAGCTATGCCTACCGTCACCGCCGGGAGCGGAAGGGTGATATGAGGCGGCTGTGGATTCTGCGGATTAGCGCTGCCAGCCGGTCCCAGGGTCTTACCTACGGCCAGTTTATGGATGGGTTGAAGAGGTCAGGGGTTGAAATTAACCGCAAGATGCTGGCCGATATGGCGGTTAAGGAGCCTGAGGCTTTTGCTAATCTGGTGACCACGGCTAGAGGCAAAGTCCAGGACTAGAAGATTATTTAGAAGAGGGGGGTAAAGCCCCCTTTTTTATTTCTCTCCACTCCTCCCCCTTTTTTAACATTTCTCTCTTTTCCCACCCAACCCACCCTCTGAGGCTTCTGCCCTTAAATCCTTGCTTTGTTTGGGGTGTCTAAGGAGGGCTTTGTTCTCTACCCCTCCCCCCTGTTTTTGATATATCTTTTTCTTCCCACCCACCCGCCCTCAAAGGTTTCACCTCTAAAACTCTCCAGGCCCCTCCCCAGATTGTTTGCTGATGCTGGATGTTCTCGCCCACCCTTAGGGCTTTTGCCCTTAAATTCCTGCTTTAAGGGGTGTGTAAGAGGTGCTAACCTCTATAGGGTGGGAGGGTGGGAAATAAGAACCAAAGAATCCCCCCAAGGGGTGTTTAAGAGGGGCGTCAGTCCCATATACTTTTGGAAAGGGAGTCTAAGAGGGGCAAGTTGCCCAATTATCGGGAGTCCAAGAGGGGCGAAGTACCCGAGTACGGGGTGTTTAAGAGGGGCGTCAGTCCCAAATACATTTAGGGAGTTTTAGAGGGACGAAGTCCCTCTTTTTAATATCTTCCCCCTCTCCAAGAGTGGAGAGGGGGATAAAGTGGGTTCCCAGGAAAATCGAAGATTTTTCTGGGTGCTTAAAGGGGGTGAGGTTGATAAAAATCTCACTCTATTTCCTTGACCACTCTATTGCTGATAACCTATAATCCAAGACAACTATGTTAAAGCGGCTTGAGGAACTGAAGTCAAGTGCATTAAAGGAATTGGCAGGCGCTAGCAACCTCACTGGGCTGGAAGCATGGCGGGTCCGCTATCTGGGTAAGAAGAGCCAGCTAACCGGGGTTCTGCGCGGCTTAGCTACATTACCGCTTGAGGAGAGGAAGAGGATTGGCGCTCTGGCTAACCAGGTTAAAGCCGACTTAGAGGATAGCCTGGAGCAGAGGAGGCAGGCTCTTAAGCAGCGGGTAACCACCATAAAGGAAGAGCATATCGATATTACCCTGCCTGGTCGTCCCTTTCCTGTAGGCCGTTTGCATCCTCTCACCCAAACCCTGCATGAGATATGCGACATATTTGTCTCTATGGGCTTTCAGGTGGTGGAGGGGCCGGAGGTGGAGTGGAATTATTACAATTTTGAGGCGCTGAACATCCCCAGGCACCACCCGGCTCGGGATACCATGGCTACACTTTGGGTTGATTATGAGACCGAGAGCGGGGAGAGAGACATGTTACTGCGCACCCATACTACCGCAGTGGATATTAGGGTTATGGAGCAAATGAGGCCCCCGATAAGAGTAGTTATGCCGGGTAGGGTCTATCGCTATGAGGCTAGTGATGCTACCCATACCCCTATGTTCTATCAGATTGACGGTTTTGCCGTAGATAAGGGCATTACCATGGCTGAGTTGAAAGGGACGCTCTATGAATTTGCCCGCCGTTTCTTTGGCGAGGAGAGGAAGGCGCGCTTCCGCTGCGACTATTTCCCCTTTGTCGAACCGGGCGTGGAGATGGCTATAGAATGCCTGGTCTGCGGCGGCGCTGGCTGCCGATTGTGCGGTAATAGCGGCTGGATTGAGATACTGGGGGCGGGTATGACCCATCCCGATGTGCTTAGACGAGGGGGTATCGACCCTGAGATTTACTCCAGTTTTGCCTTTGGTATGGGCATAGACCGTTTGCCCATGCTCCGCTATGGCATTGATGATATCAGGTTGTTCTATGGCAGCGACCTTAGATTCCTGAGACAGTTCTAAAGGTTTTAAGAATGAAGGTTTCACTGAAGTGGCTTGAGGACTATGTGGATATTACCCTGCCCCCGGCTGAGCTGGCCGGGAAGTTGACCATGGCTGGCATTGAGGTCAAGGGGTGGCAGGTTATTGGTGAGAACTGGGAGAATATTGTGGTCGGGCAAATTGTGGCGGTTAATCCCCATCCCAATGCTGACCGCCTCACTTTGCCTACTGTTGACCTGGGTACTGAGCAGCAGACCGTGGTCTGCGGGGCGCCCAATCTCAAGGTTGGGGATAAGGTAGCCTTTGCTCGTGTTGATGCTCAACTTATAGATGGGCACACCGGTCAGGCAATTCGCCTGGAAGCGGTTAAGATTCGGGGGGTGGTCTCCAGCGGTATGGTCTGCTCGGAGAAGGAGCTTGGTATCTCTGATAGCCATGAGCAAATTATGATTTTGCCGGCTGATGCCCCGGTTGGCACCCCGCTGGCTGATTATATGGGCGACGTTATCTTTGACCTGGATATAACCCCTAACCGCCCTGATTACCTCTCGGTAATCGGAATCGCCAGAGAAGTCGCCGCCCTGACTGGGCAGGAGGTACGTCTCCCCGATGCTGGCTACGATGAGGCAGCCGCTCCTATAGAGCAGCAGATATCAATAGAGATTGTTGACCCTGACCTGTGCCCCCGCTATAGCGCCAGTCTGATTACCGGGGTAAAGGTGGCTCCCTCCCCGGCGTGGATGCAGCAGCGACTTCTGGCTGGTGGTATGCGCCCGATAAACAACGTTGTCGATATTACCAACTATGTCATGCTGGAGTATGGTGAGCCGCTGCACGCCTTTGACTATCACCAGATTAGGGGCAAGAAAATCATTGTCCGGCGGGCGGAAAAGGGTGAGACTATGGTTACCCTGGATGGGGCGAAAAGGCTTCTCTCCCCGGACATGTTGGTTATTGCCGACATGGAGCGGGCAGTGGCTATCGCCGGGGTTATGGGTGGGGCTGATAGCGAGATGACGGAACAGACCACGGCCCTAGTGCTGGAGGCGGCTAATTTCAACCCGGCAAGCATTTATCATACCGGTAGTACCCTGGGTTTGCCCAGTGAGGCTCGGATGCGGTTTGAGCGGGGAATCAGCCCTGAGCTGACTATGCCGGCGCTTAAGCGGGCTACCCAGTTGATTGTCCAGCTGGGCGGGGGCAAGGCAGCCAAGGGCGTGGTTGATGCCTATCCCGGCAAGCAGGAGCCAAAGCCCATCCTGCTGCGAGCGGGCGAGGTAAGCCGCCTTTTGGGTGTTGACTTCAGCCTCGACCAGATAAAAGGAGCGCTGGCTTCTCTGGGCTTTGATTGTAAGCCGGCAGCTTCAGGGGTTCGGGTTACCGCCCCCTACTGGCGAAGCGATATAAATCTGGCTGAAGACCTTATAGAAGAGGTGGCTCGTATTATTGGCTATGATGAAATTCCGGCTACCATGCCCAGCGAGGCGGTGCCCAGGCAAAACCCGGAGCCTATCCTTAAGCTCAAGCAGGAGGTGAGGGGTAGCCTTATTGGCTATGGCTTTCAGGAGGTAATTACCTATTCTTTAACCAGTCTGGAACTGCTAAACAAGCTGTTACCCAAACCCCATCCCCTGGAACCGGCGCCCCTGCGTCTGGCTAACCCCATGACTGCTGACCAAGAGTATCTTCGGCCTAACCTGCGGGCTAACCTTCTGGCTGCCCTGGCGGCGAACAGGAGGCATGAGGAGGGTGGCATCCGCCTCTTTGAGCTGGGCAGGGTATATCTACCGCGCCCTAACGACTTGCCCCATGAGCCTGAAATGCTGTGTGGCATACTGAGTGGACCCAGATTTGAGGAATCATGGGGGGGTGGGGATGAGTCGCTTGATTTTTTTGATGCTAAAGGCATAGTTGAGGGCTTACTTAGCCGGTTGGGCGTGGAAGCCAGCTTTGAACCGGACGGAGATGAGAGCTTGCACCCAGCTAAACAGGCAGCTATAGCTGTAGAGAGCAAAAGACTGGGCGTCCTCGGCGAGGTGCACCCTAAAGTGCTGGAAGCCTTTGAGATTTCGGGGAGCGTTTATCTATTTGAGATTGACCTGACGGCACTGGTGCCCTTTACCACCGGTCATAAGTTATTCCAGCCGATTTCACGCTTTCCGGCTATAGTCAGGGATATAGCTCTGGTGGTTGATAGCGGGGTAACCCATCGTCAGGTGCTGGATGTTATCACCGGCTTTCCCCTGGTGACTGAGGTTGCCCTGTTTGATGTCTATGCTGGTGAGCAACTGCCACCGGATAAGAAGTCCCTGGCTTACAGGATTACCTTCCAATCGCCTTCTCACACCCTGACCGATGCAGAGGTCAACAAGGTCCAGCAGCAAATCCTAGATAAGCTATCCAAGCAGTTAGGGGCTACCCTGCGGGGCTGACTTCAACCAAATATCTGGAGTTGGTTTATGAAAATACTGCGGATAGTATTAGGGATTCTAAACATACTAGCTTGCGGTTCATTGGTGGTAGTGCATAGCCTTACGGACTGGTATGCATCAAATGCTTTTACTTGGGGTCTACCATTACTTATAGCTGCGGCATTGGCTTTGATTTGCGGTATCTTTACCCTGAAAAGGAAAGGTTGGGGATGGACGATTACAGGTCTTATTGTCGCAGGTGCAGCATGGATTTACTATTTGATACTCTTATGGATTGTTAGTTGGTCAATGGCTTAAGAAGATATTAGGGAAACCTGTTTTTAGTTGTCTTTCTTCCCACCCACCCGCCCTCAGAGGTTTTACCTCTAAAACTCTCTAATTGGGGGGTTCTCCACCCATCTCCTCCCTCTTTTTGGCTTATCTCTTATTTCCCACCCAACCCTCCCTACAGGGTTAGAACCTCTTTAACACCTCTTAAAACAGGGGGATAGCGGGACTGATTTCTCTCCCCTTGGGGGTGGGGCAATGAGATTGTAAAGAGGTGAAACCTTTTTGGGCGGGTGGGTGGGAAGAAAGAGAACCGTTAAAAAGGGGGGGGGGATAAAGGGGATGGGGTCACTATATAAAAGCATAAAGGGGTGAGGTAGAAAGCTAGCTTTTAATAAGCTCCTTGAGCTTGGCTACTATTCCCTCTAGCGGCACAAGCTCAGCTTCTTTTTCCGAGCGCTTCTTTATCTCAGCGCTATTTTTCTCTAAAGTCCGGGGGCTGATGGTTACCCGAATGGGAATTCCTAAGAGGTCAGCGTCATTGAACTTTACCCCTGGGGATTCATGACGGTCGTCAAAGAGCACCTCTAAGCCTTGTACCTCCAACTCGCTATAGACTTTCTCAGCGGCGGCGGCTACTTCGGGGGTTTCCGGGTGGAGGGGGCAAAGATAGATATGATAGGGGGCAATGGACATAGGCCAGATAATGCCTTTATCGTCGTGATTAAGTTCTATAGCGGCTGCCAGCAGCCTATCGAGACCAATGCCGTAGCATCCCATGATAACGGGGTGAGATACGCCACTCTGGTCAATGAAAAGGGCGCCCAGTTTTTCACTGAGGAAGGTGCCGAGCTTGAAGACATGCCCTACCTCAATGCCACGGGTGGATAGTAGTTTGGTGCCACATCTGGGGCACTCCTCCCCGGCGTGAGCCTGAGCGATATCGGCTACCAGAGCAGCTTTGAAGTCCCGGGGGTAGTTGACATTCTTGAGGTGGGTCTCAGGTTTATTGGCGCCGGCAACAAAGTTTGTTCCTGAGGTTATGGAATCGTCGGCGATGATTTTGATGCCCTTTATGCCGATGGGCGATGCTGCCCCGGCGACGATACCGGCTTTTATAACTTCAGCCTCAGTGGCGAGGCGCAGGTCAACGCAGCCCAGGGCGTTCTTCAGCTTGACCTCGTTTACCCCAATGTCCCCCCTGATGACGACAAACACCAGCTTGCCGTCGGCGATGTAAAATACCGCTTTGAGGGTATGGCTGGTGGGTATTTTAAGGAAATCGGCTACCTGCTCAATAGTGCCGGCGCCGGGGGTGGCTACCTCTGCCGGCGGTAGCAGCTCTTCTGGTTCTAATTTTTCCTTGACGCTCTCCGCCTTATCTATATTAGCTGCGTATCGGCAATTATCACAGTAGAGAATCTCGTCCTCGCCGTTCTCAGCGATAACCATGAACTCGTGGGACTCCTTGCCGCCGATGGCACCACTATCAGCTTCAACCAGCAGGCTGGGCAGACCGCAGCGGTCGTAGATATTTTTATACGCCTGGAGCATCTGAGCGTAGCTCTGGTCTAGCCCCTCCTCATCGGTATCAAAGCTATAGAGGTCCTTCATGGTGAACTCGCGGACTCTAATCAGCCCGCCTCTGGGGCGGGGCTCGTCACGGAACTTGGTCTGGATTTGATACAGCAGCAGGGGCAGGTCGCGGTAGCTCTGGACATTATACTTTACCAGTTCGGTGATTATCTCTTCGTGGGTTGGCCCCAAGACTAATTTGCGCTCTCTACGGTCGGAGAGAGTGAAAAGCCCTTTGCCAAAAGCCAGGTCTCGGCCTGTTTCCTGCCATAGCTCTAGAGGCTGGAGAACGGGCATCATCAGCTCCTGTCCGCCGGCTTTATCCATCTCGTCGCGGATTATATTCGCTATCTTTTTGAGCACTCTCCAGCCCAAAGGCAAATAGGAATAAATACCAGCGGCTACCTGATGAATCATGCCTGCCTTTAGCAGTAGCTGGTGGCTGACTGTTTCCGCCTCAGCCGGCACCTCTCTTTGGGTTTTACCAAATAGCTTTGATACGCGCATTTTTTACGTGTTAGTTTTACCAGTTCTTAATAAGTTTACCTTCCTTGTCTTTCATATTTCCGGTAACGGCATATATAAAGTCAATGAGAGACCAAATACCTAAACCACCTAGAGTAAAGAGCATTAAAATTGCCGTTCCAATCTTCCCTAGATAGAAACGATGGGCACCAAACCCTCCCAGAAACCAGGCTAACAAGGTGGTGGCCAGCCTTGATTTAGGTGAAATATCCGCCGCCTCTACTTTTCCCAGCCGTACCCCGCATTTAACACAGATTTCAGCTAAGGGATTCGTCTTAGCACCGCAGGCGTGGCAAAAGCTACTTCCTACTAAGGGCCTGGCTCCGCAACCAAGGCAGATTTCCGGTGTCCCTGTAAGTTCTTTACCGCAGTTTCGGCAAAACATGAATATCCTCCTTTCATTGGAAAGTCTTGTCGGGTACCTATTAAGTCTAACTGGCTTATATTTCCAGCCTTACCAATTCTTGATAAGTTTGCCTTCTATGTCTTTCATGTTTCCGGTAACGGCAATAAAAAAGTCGATGACGGACCAAATCCATCCCGCGGCAATAAATATAAAACCAATTCCCCAGAGCCATATGGTTGCCCATCCTATGATGGTTAGCAGGAGCATCCCAACTGCTGACCCAATCTTGCCCAGATAGAAGCGATGGACACCAAAAATCCAGAGAAAGTTGGCGGGAAGGATGCTAAGCAGAGTAGTGGCCAGCCTTGATTTAGGTGAAACGTCCCCTGCCGCCACTCCTGCTTTTCCCAGCCGTACCCCGCACTTAATGCATATTTCAGCTAAGGGGTTCGTCTCAGCACCGCAGGCGTGGCAGAAGCTGTTCCCGGCTGAGGGCCTGGCTCCACAACCAAGGCAGATTTCCGGCGTCCCAACTAGTTCCTTTCCACAGTTTCGGCAAAACATTTTTTTCCTCCTTATTTATAGGCTAGTTATAGAATATTATTTATAGGCTAGTTATAGAATATTGCTCCATTTTGCCTCCTTATATTACGGGGAGGCTTGAGCATCCCTTGACATTAAATCATATTAAACAGGTTTATTCTAGGGGGTTAGATTATTCTACTTCCTCTCTATCTGGTCATTTTTCTAACAAAGGTTACCAAGAAGAGGGCTATGGTGAAGATGCCGATAAACGACTCGAAGGCACCGATTCCCTTTATCCAGCCGTTGGTTACTTCTAACCAGGTACCATAGCCTAAAGCGGTGAAAGACAGCGCGCTAAAATATAGAGAATCCCCAAAAGCCCCCAATTCCCATGTTGCGCCAATGAGGAAATATATAACGGCTAAGCCTAATATTACCGATGCAGCCCATATGACGGCTCTTAATGGTCTTTCACCATAGCCGCAGGTAAAAGAAACAAACTCAGACCATAATCTGGGGAAGGGGTGGGGACGCCATGTTAGCGCCTTTCTTTTTGCCGTCATCTCACGGAAGTAGAACTCGCTGGCTAGGTCATACATGCCTTTTTCAGTATGCCATTGTTTGAGATGGCGATATGCGCTCGTCGCTTCCTGTAACAGCTCACGCTTCTTGTCCTTATTCGTTTCCTTTTTAGACTGTTGCTCTTCTCCTACCATGCACTGGGAGCCCCATTTTATCCCTTCTATGTCGGCTTGGGAGAGGTTAGCGCCATAGAGATGGGCTCCTTCCAGGTCGGCTTTGTTTAGATTGGTGTCAGCGCCTCGCAGGTCACAGTGTCTCAGGTTGGCCTGCTGGAGGTGGGCTTTCTGAAGCGTTGCCCCCCGCAGGTCAACCATCTGCAGGTCTGCCTTCTCCAGGTGGGCACCGG
>Ga0114930_10000911_pt1 | contig 29855 bp, 23 predicted proteins | sample AnhtaG_FD_87300 | JGI IMG/M metagenome (GOLD analysis project Ga0114930, IMG submission 87300) | Deep subsurface microbial communities from Anholt, Denmark to uncover new lineages of life (NeLLi) - Anholt_01485 metaG | ecosystem: Environmental > Aquatic > Marine > Oceanic > Sediment | place... | reverse complement strand
TGAAGAAGATCATGGCGGCAGCCGGCATCAAGGCTTGAACAAGAACGCATAGACGCATCCGACAACTGGAGCGAACGAGGGCGGAGTTGACTCACCTCCTGCGAAGGGCGCCACGGCCAATGCGGAGGCGTCACTAGTCGTCATCTAAAGCCGGGCTGGGTTCTTCGCCCTCCCCGCGTTCGATCTCTTCGAGCACTTGGTCGAAGTCGTCGCCGAGGTCTTCGCCCATCTCCTTGCCTGCGCGCTTCATCCAACTGTGGAACTGCTTCGGGTCCTCCAGATCGCCCATTTTCGACGGGTCGGCCAGATCATCAATGAGGTCATCCTCCGACCTGACCCGGCCGAGGCGCGAGATCATCCTGGTGACATCCCTGCTACCACAATCCGGACACTTCTCCTCCTGGCGCTCGGCTACAACTCCGACTAGCAGGCTGAAGCGTCTCCTGCAACGACCACATCTGTAATCGAATAGAGGCATGGCTGTCCGTCCTCAATCGTGCAAGCCGGGACGCCGCGAACCCTGTCTTCGCCCACGGCAGAGGAAACCCGTGGTCAGGACTGATTTGGGATCCCAAGTTACTCGATCCAACCCTTGCCGCGCATCCCGTTGATTGACTTAGGTATCCAACCTTTATCCTTGACCGGCTGGCTCAAACGGTAGAGGCGCCACTCCTCGACTAGAGCAGTCTCCTCACCGGGGTTCAGCTCGACGATCGGGCCAAGGATCTCCATCTCCAAGTACCCAAGTTTTTCGTCGCTGGTAAACACTTCGGCCGAACACCCACCGTGCGGATATTCCACGCCTTCTTGCATCGGGCCGAAGGTCTTTACATAGGCCAGTTTGTCTTGAAACCATATCATCCATGGCCCATTCGAGTCAGAGCCGATCTTGCCGACCTTCCCAATGTATTCGGTGATACAAAGACCGTCGTACACGGTGAATTGGTCGCTGCTCCGGGATTCCTCGATGCTGTAGCGGATGCCCTTCTCGAACCGGCTGTCCGGACTCACGGGGAATACGACGAAGCAGGGCGTCTTCACCTGAGTCACGTCCCACAAGCTGTATCTCACCGGGTGACCGGAGATGTTCCTCATGCGCTGCGTTAGTGTAACCGCGCCATCGGGTGCGAGCTCGATGTCCTTCATGAACACGATTCCCGTCTCAAGGCTCGGCGCGCTGGTGATTCTTAGCAGCGGCTTCTCCCCGGTGCCGCGGAGTATTTCAACGTTAGTCTTGCCGTAATCGAGCATCGGATCAGGGGGCCAGCCCCAGAGTTCCTGCGGAGCCGGCCACGTTTTGTACCCGCCGTAGTTATGCCATACCTTCGTGATCGGGTAGGTCTTTCCGTACTCGTCGGGGTTCTCCCAGATGACATTCCGTCCGCCGATGGAGTACTCCATAATCCGCCCGCCGATCTCTGGGACGACGACCAGACTGTATGCGCCGGCGCGAAGCCGGTAAGACCCATCCCACCCCCGGTAATTCAAGCGTTCGACGATCACCTGCGCCTCCACCTGACCGCACATCCCGATCAGAACGACGGCAGGCCACAGCACGCTTGGTATGCTGAATCTCTTCACGGTTTACTCTCCTTCCGCCGAGAGAGGTCCGCCGCGGCGGACATATCGGCTGCGGATACTAGTATTCTCCGTGCCCTCTTGCGACACCTGCCGGATTCGAGCAGCCTGCCGTTTCGTCACTTACACCCGAGAACAGGCACTCCCACCTCAGCAAGCAGACGGCTCAGTCGGTGGACAGGCAAGCCCACGACGTTAAAGTAATCGCCGACGATTCCTTCTATCAGAACGCTGCCACGCTCCTGGATTCCGTACGCGCCCGCCTTGTCCAGCGGCTCGCCGGTCGCCACGTATGCATCAATTACGTCCTTCGAAAGCTTGCAGAAGAGTACCTCCGTCCGCACGCAATCCCTCACGCTTCGGGAGGTCTTACCCTTCGACCGACGGACGGCACACACGCCCGTGTACACGTAGTGCGATCGCCCGGATAACAGCCGGAGCATCCGCCGGGCGTCGTCCTCGTCCACCGGCTTCCCAAGGACGGTATCCTCAACCACTACGACCGTGTCCGCGCCGATCACGACGCCTTCGTTGATGCGGGACGCGATGTCGTTTGCCTTCGCGGTCGCAGATTCGAGAACGTGCTGCTCGGGCGGCCACAGCGGCACTGCCGACTCGTCGAACTCGCTGGGGACGACGCGAAACGGCAGGCCGATGAGCCGCAAGAGCTCCTGCCGCCGAGGGGATACCGAGGCCAAGACGAGTTCCAGCGTACCCGGCGCCTCCATCACGAGATGATGTCCACAGCGGCGCCACAAGACGCACAGCCGCCGCTGTCATTGAGCTGCATGTCCACGATTGAAAAGCCCATCCGCTGTACAACGACCGCGCCACACCCCGGGCAATAAGTGTCCTCAGCGCCGGGTATGTAGATATTCCCCACGTACACGTATCGGAGCTGCTTCAACGCCATGTCCCGCGCAGCGATGAGTGTTTCAGCAGGCGTGGGCGGCGCCGTCATCTCGTAATCGGGATGGTACCTGGAAAGATGCAGCGGGATGGTCTGGTCCATGCTCGCCAGCCAGTTGACCAAGCGTTCGATCTGGTCGGGGCGGTCGTTCGAGCCGGGGATGACAAGGTTCGTCACCTCGATGTGGCAGCCGAATTCCCTTGCCACTTCCACCGTCCGCAGGACGGGAGCCAGCTTTCCCTTGCTGAGGCTGCGATAGAACTCCTCCTCCATAGACTTCACATCAATGTTCATCGCATCCACCAAGGGAAGAAGCTCTCTCAGCGGCTCCTCGTTGATCTCGCCGTTGGTGACAAGAACGTTTTTCAGACCCGCGTCACGGACAGATCGAGCCGTATCCATGATGTACTCATACCAGACGAGCGGCTCGTTATAGGTGTAGGCTATCCCGATGCTGCCGGGAAGTTCCAAGGCGGTTTTCGCCGCCTCCTCGGGCGAGATGTACCTCGTGGGTGTGGAGGATTGAGAAATCTGCCAGTTCTGGCAGAACCGGCAGGAGAGATTGCACCCGAGAGAACCGAGCGAGAGAATCTGCGACCCGGGATGGAAGTGGAATAACGGCTTCTTCTCGATTGGATCAACGTGGACAGAGGAACAAGCCCCATACGTGGTGAGCATCAGTCTCCCGTCCACGTTCATGCGGACCCGGCAGAAGCCCACTTTCGACGGCCCGATTACGCACGCTTGCGCGCAGAGCAGGCAACGGACACGGTCGCCGTCTCTTTCATAGTGACGGCATTCCACCTGGCGGGCTGTGATACCAGCGTTGTTATGGCCGCTAGCCACCATGTCGCCGCACTTCAAACCGGTAGAGCGTGAGTGGCTCATCGTCGAAGATACCGGCCTTCCGCCTGGCAATGCTTACCTGATCCTCCACCCCTTCGATACCGTCCAGGTCGGGCAGGAGGAGACCCTTCTTGGACCCGCTCTCGACTATGACCCCGTATTGCTTCGGGTCCAGCTCTGCCAGGCTCAGCACCTGCTGTGGAGGACTCAAGACGTCCACCGTAATCTCCAGATCACCGAGCTCGTCCGTGGTGACCGGTTCGAAACGCGGGTCGCGCACGGCGGCGCTGACCGCATTCTGGATGATCTCAGCGGCGAGGCTGGGTTGACTCGGCTCCACGGTGCCGATACAGCCGCGAAGCTGCCCATGTTTCTTCAGGCTCACAAAAGCCCCCGCCCGCATCTCAAGCTCGGGCGGAACGGGCGCCGGCGTCGGCTTTATTCGGCCAAACCGTATGTAGTCCTCAACAGTCTCTCTTGCCAGAGCTACCAGGGGATCGCCTTTGGTTCCCTTTAGCATGTCTCCTCCCTCCGTCCCCGAGTGATTTGGAGCTGCTTTGTTCCCAAACCTGAGTTCCTTGCCCCGGGCCAGCCGTACAATGTTAGCCCTGTGCTTAGCTATCACAAAAGCGGCGGCCGCGGCGCTGAACAACTTATACTCTAGCGGCGCGTCCAGGCCCCACATTAGGATGGGTATGCTGGCAGAAGCAACGATCGATGCTGCTGAAACGTACCTGGTGACGGCAACAACGAGCACCCAAAGCCCGAATGCAATACCCGCTACACGAGGTTCCAGCCCTATTATCACCCCGAGGCCCGTCGCAGCCCCCTTGCCTCCATGGAATCCAAGGAAGATCGAGACGCTGTGCCCCAGGATCGCCGCCATCCCACAGACGACTGCAATCCAAGCCACCTCGGGGAAAAGATACTTGGCCAGCAGGACGGGGATCAAGCCTTTGAGCACATCGGCTGAAAAGACCGCCGCCGCCGCGCCCGGACCGACAGTCCGCAGGACGTTCGTTGCTCCGATGTTCCGACTCCCGTACTGCCGTATGTCGATCCCGCGCCACAGCCCGACCAGCATGATGCCGAAGGGGACGCAGCCCAGAAGGTAGCTGCACACGATGAGTATGACTTCGCGCATTTCACGCACCTGTTCACTCGCCAGCAGCCCGCATTCAGCGATCAGTCGTTAGCCATCACTAACCGGCAGGCCAAATCCGAAGGTCCCCCGGAACACTTCCCCGACCCGCAATGCGAAATCAGGAGCTGCGCTTCTCCGCCCTTCTTGCAAATATCCGGACTGGGGTACCCTCGTAGCGGTACGCCTTCCGCAACTGGTTCTCCAGGTATCGCCGGTAGGAAAAGTGCAGCATGTCCGGGTCGTTCACAAAGAGAATGACCGTCGGCGGCTTCACTGCCGGCATCGTCGCATAGTAGACCTTTAGTTGCTTGCCCTTTCGGCTAAGCGGGTGATGGTCCACCGCGTCGTGTATTATCCGGTTGATCTCTCCGGTCGGCAGGCGCATTGCGTGGCTCTGCGCAGCCAGGACCGCGGACTCTACCACCTCCGGGATGCCCGTACACTCCTTCGCCGATGCGAAGACGATCGGTGCGTAGCTCAGGAACGCCATCTGCTCGCGCACACCCTGGGCGAACTCGCGCACGGTGGGACCCTTGCCTTTGAGCAGGTCCCACTTGTTCACCACGATCACGACTGCCTTCCCCGCGTCGTGCGCGTAGCCCCCTACCCGCTTGTCACCATCGGTCACCCCCTCGGCGGCATCTACGATCAACAGCGCGACGTCCGCACGCTCGATGGCACGTACGGCTCGGAGTACGGAGTAGTATTCGATGGAACGCTGTATTTTTCCTGCCCGGCGTATGCCGGCGGTGTCTATCAGGATGATGCTCTGCCCATCATGCTCAAAGAAGGTGTCAACAACATCCCGCGTAGTGCCGGGGATTTCGCTGACGATTGCTCGTTCTTCCTGCAGGATAGCATTCAGCATCAACGATTTGCCGACGTTCGGCCGCCCGACTATGGCAATCTTGATCGCGCCTTCCGGCAGCCGTTCCTCCGCTCCGGGCGGGGGCAGGTTCTCCACAATCTTATCCAGTAATTCCGCCACGCCGTGACCATGCAATGAGGAGATTGGGTAAACCTCGCCCAGACCCAGCGAGTAGAACTCGACTGCCTCTCGTTCCTGCTTGGGGTTGTCCGCCTTGTTGACGACCAAAACGACCGGCTTCCCCGCGCGCCGCAGAATCTCTGCGACCTCCAGGTCGGCCGCGGTAATCCCCTCGGTCACGTCCACCAGCAGTAGAATGACATCGGCTTCCGAGATTGCGATGTCCGCCTGCATGCGGACCTGAACGATGAGTGGATCCTTCTCGTTCAGCACCATTCCGCCGGTGTCTATAAGCGTGAACCCGCGGCCAATCCACTCACTCTGTGCGTACAGTCGGTCGCGCGTGATGCCCGGCGTCTCCTCGACGATCGCTATTCGTTTCCCGACCAGCCGGTTGAACAGCGTGGATTTCCCGACGTTCGGACGCCCGACAATTGCCACCATGGGGTTTGACAACGAACTCACTCCCGCACGTATTTTCCCGCGGCACCGGCGCCGGAAACTGCGGTACCGGCGGGGGACCTTGTGACATGCTCCCAGGCCGCGGCGGGTGAAGGTGCTATCGCCCTGACGTCGGCCCGCGTGGCGGCTTGCAGTGCCGCCAGCGTCATGTCATCAAGGAAACGATCGCCGTTCAGAGCAACCGACGGCACCAGTACTTGCTCGCCGGGATCAACGCCCGCCAGAGCACGGGCAATGTCTCTGCCCGCCATGAGACCCGCCACCGTCACAGTTTCACCCAGGAAGTCGTTCACAACTATGCGCATCCGAGCCGCCACTTCAGGGATACGGTTCAGTATATCCACAAGCTGTCCAACCAGGCCCGAGGCGAGCACACCGGTCACAAGCATGTACCGTCCGGGTCGTGGAACCCGATTGTTCAGACGGCGACGGACTATGGCCAGTTCATTCAGAAAGATCCTGGAGAGCCCGACACCATCCTCGAGCTGGGGAAAGCCCTCGTATGCCTCCCGGGACGCTATCCGCTGCCCGGACAGCAGATACAGCTCATCCGACGGAAAGACCAGGCGCGCTCCCAGTCGCGATCTGGACTCCCGCTGTTGACGCAGGCACAGATCCATGACCTCCCGAGCGAGCGGACCATCCACCGACCTGAGCGCGGCGAGGCCCGCCCGGTGTTTGGTCAGCCCTACGGGGACGACCGCGATCGAAGCGACCCACGGGTGCAGTTCGGAGAGGTCCCTGATCGAGCGCTTGAGGTATTCGCCATCGTTCACACCCGGGCAGACGAGGATCTGTGTGTGCATAGTGATCCGTGCTTCCGCCAGCCGATCTAGCTGCTCCATGATACGCCCGGCCCGCCGGTTCCTGAACATCCTGGCGCGGAGTTCCGGATCAGTTGCGTGAACGGAGATGTACATCGGGCTCATCTTCTGGCTGCAGATGCGGTCCATCTCCTCGTCTGTCAGGTTGGTCAGCGTTATGTAGTTCCCCTGTGTGAAGGAGAGCCGGTAGTCGTCGTCCCGCACATACAGGGATGGCCTGAGTCCGCCCGGCATTTGGTGGAGGAAGCAGAAGATACACCGATTCTCGCACGTATGCAGGCCGTCAAATAGTTCGTCCTCGAACTCGAGACCCAGGTCCGCGCACGGGTCCTTCTCGACCAGGGATCTGTGCAGGCGCCCGTTCCGACGAAACTCGATGGCAACCCGTGCCTCCGCCGACTCGAACCGGTAGTCGAGGATATCGCGGAGGCGCAGAGAGTTCAAACCGACGAGTTCGTCCCCCGGCTCAAGTCCGGCTTCCGCAGCGGGACTTCCGTTGGTGACGCATCTGATGATTGCTCCCGGTGGTTTAGACACGACGCAGGTTCTACCTCGCATAGTCAAATTGTCCTGCGGCCGACCGACAGTACGGGCCATTCCCTTGACGGACGGGCCGAGGAAGCGGATGGTTTGACGAATGCCTCGACTCCCGGTCACTCCGGGATGTACCCTAGATCGCCTTGACCCGTTCAACCACTTCATCAATTATCCAGTCGGGAGTAGACGCCCCCGCTGTGATGCCGACCTTTCGAGCGCCCTGAAACCAGTTCTCATCCATCTCGTCTGCTATCTCGATGTGATAGCTCGGCACTCCGGTCGAAGCGCAGATCTGCGCGAGCCTCTTTGTGTTGGCGCTGTTTCTCCCGCCGACGACGAGGACCACGTCGGCGTCCTTCGCCAGGTCTGCAGCCGCCCCCTGGCGCTCCGCGGTCGCGTCGCAAATTGTGTTGTACGCCCGGACCTCGTGGGTCCGCCCGGCCGCTTCTTGGATGCACTCCTTGTACTTATCCAAAGTCTGCGTCGTCTGCGCGACAATCGCCACCCGTCGTTTCAACCTGCGCGAGGCAAGTTCCGCCGCATCCGAAACGGCCAGCGCATCATCACCGGCCATGCTCATGATGCTCCGGACCTCGGTGTGCCCATTGTCACCGACGACAATCACCTGATAGCCCTGCTGGTGGAGCCTCGCCGCCAGACGCTGGACCTTCCGGACGAAGGGGCACATGACATCTACGATCTCCAGGCCGACTTGTTTCGCCCGAGCCATTGTCTCCTTCGGTACCCCATGCGACGGCACAACGATAATGCCGCCGGGGGGAACTTCATGGACGTCTTCAACAACCTTGATGCCATCCCGCTCAAGTTGTTCCACCACCTGCGGGTTATGGATCAGCGGCCCCAGGGTATACATCCGGTTTCCCTCGGCCCGAGCGGCTTCGACGACTATTTCAAGCGCCCGCCGGACTCCATAGCAGAACCCGGACGCCTCCGCAACGATGATTTCCACAGCAGCTACCCCAAATACACCGAGTGCCAGCCCCGGAGGTTGAAGATCGAGGCTGGCACTGGAAACTCCAAAAGCGCGCTCTCCCAGCGCATCATGCTTGCCGACTACGCATCAATTTTAGCAGACCATACTCCACGCTGTCAACCAGAGCGTGCCAGCTTGCCTCGATGATGTTCGTTGATACGCCGACCGTGTTCCACGAAGAAGTGCCATCAGTCGATTCCACGATGGCGCGTACACCTGCGGCGGTGCCGTCTGCCGCATTCAGCACGCGGACCTTGAAGTCCGTCAGCTTGATGTGCTTGAGCTCCTCGGGGTAGAACCGCTCCAGGGCCTTGCGCAGGGCACTGTCCAGCGCGTGAACCGGGCCGTCGCCCTCCGCGACGGTTAGGATCTCCTCATCGTTCGCTACAAGTCTGAGGGTGGCCTCGGTTATAGGCTCCGGATCGGTCCCGCGCTTTTCTACGATCACGCGAAAGCTTTTCAGATCGAACAGCTTACGGTATGATCCCACGGACTTTTGGAGGAGCAGTTCGAACGATGCCTCTGCGCCCTCAAAAGAATAGCCTTGATTCTCCAGTTTGGCGATGCGTTCCAGCACTTCGCGCGTCTCCGGAGACTTCTTAGTCAAGTCTACTCCATAGCGCTGGGCTTTATGGACGATGCTGCTCGCGCCCGCCAGCTCTGAAATCAGCACTCGCCGCACGTTGCCAACGTCTTCGGGAACCATGTGTTCATAGGTCCGCGGCTGCTTCATCATCGCATCCACATGGACGCCCGCTTTGTGTGCGAAGGCGCTCCGGCCGACGAAAGGCTGGCGGTCGTTCGGCACGACGTTCGCTATCTCATCTACATAGTTCGAAAGACTGGTCAACTCGCGCAGCGATTGCTCAGGGATGCATTCGTGCCCCAGCTTCAACTGCAGGACGGGGATGACCGAGCACAAGTTCGCATTCCCCGTGCGCTCGCCGTACCCGTTGATCGTCCCCTGCACATGCACGACCCCCTGCCGGACGGCCATAACAGTGTTCGCCGCCGCCATCTCCGAGTCGTTGTGCGCATGGATGCCAATGGGGGTCTCAACATCCGCCATCGCCGCTGCCACACCCTCCGCGATCTCCGAGGGAAGACAGCCGCCGTTGGTGTCACAGAGTACAATGCAGTCCGCATCCGCAGCCACCGCGGCCTTTATCGTCTGCAAAGCGTACTCCGGGTTCGCCTTGAAACCATCGAAAAAATGCTCCGCGTCGAAAATGACCTCTTTCCCCCGCTTCTTAAGGAATTGCACGGAATCGTAGATCATCTCCACGTTCTGATCGAGCGTCACCCTCAGTGCGTCGGTCACGTGAAGGTCCCAGGACTTGCCGAATATCGTGACCACCGGCGTCCCGCTGTCGATAAGTTGCCGGAGGTTGTTATCCTCCTCCGCACGCACATTCCCCCGCCTCGTGCTTCCGAACGCGGCAATCTTCGCGTGCGACAGGGAGACCGACTTGACGCGCTCGAAGAACTCAACGTCCTTCGGATTCGACCCCGGCCAGCCGCCCTCGATGTAGTCAACCCCCGCTTCGTCCAGCCGCTTAGCGATCTTCAGCTTATCCTCGACGGAGAACGAAATCGCCTCGCTCTGAGCACCGTCGCGCAGTATCGTGTCATAGATGAATATCTTGGACATTGGATTCGTACCCCCGTTCGGCCCCGTCGTTTCTGGACGGAAACTCTGCGCTCACCTCACTTGCAGCACCTTGGTGACCCATCGCAGGTCGGGCCCGTACGCCCCTTCACACGCTCACGAGCGTAAGCGATCAACCCTCCGGCGGCGATGAGACGCTGCATGAACTCCGGGAACGGCCTTGCCTGGAAACTGAGCCCGGTATTCAAGTTGACTATCTTACCGGACGCCGTATCAACCTCGACCTCGTCTCCCGTTTTGATTGCGTCCGCCGCCTCCGGACACTCCAGGATCGGCAGGCCGATGTTGATCGAGTTGCGATAGAATATCCGGGCAAAGGATTTCGCTACGACGCACGAAACGCCCGACGTCTTGATTGCAATCGGCGCGTGCTCGCGAGACGATCCACAGCCGAAATTCTCGCCGCCGACGATGACGTCCCCGGCTCGCACGTTCTTGACGAAATCGGCATCTATGTCCTCCATGCAGTGGGCAGCGAGTTCCGCCGGGTCGGATGTGTTTAGGTATCTCGCCGGGATGATCACATCTGTGTCAACGTTATCCCCGTACTTGAAAGCTCTTCCCTTCATCCTCATCGCCGGTCGCCCCCTGGTTTCCTCCCGTCAAGGTCGTCCGGCCCGCCGATGCGTCCCAGAACAGCCGATGCCGCCGCCACCGCCGGACCTGCGAGATAGACTTCCGACTTCGGATGGCCCATCCTGCCGACAAAATTCCTGTTCGTAGTAGCGACCGCCCGCTCGCCCTCGGCCAGGCAGCCCATGTGACCGCCCAGGCAGGGCCCGCACGTCGGCGTGCTTACCGCAGCTCCGGCCTCCACGAAGATTTCCAGGAGCCCTTCCCTGAGCGCCTGCATGTAGATCTCCTGCGTCGCCGGCAGGAGGATGAGCCGCACGTCCGGGTGGACCTTCCGCCCTGTCAGCACCTGGGCCGCCACCCGCAGATCCTCAATGCGGCCGTTTGTGCACGAGCCGATAACCGATTGATCTATCCGTATCTCCCCGACCTCACTGAGCGGCCGGCTGTTCTCGACCAAGTGCGGAAACGAAATCTGCGGCTCGATCTTCGAGCAGTCGATTTCGATGGTATCCTTGTAGTCGGCATCCGGATCGCTGGCGTAAATCTTGAAATCCCTTTTGGCGCGCGGCTTCACATATGCCAGAGTGGTTTCGTCCACGTGCATGATGCCGTTCTTGCCGCCGGCCTCGATCGCCATGTTGCACATAGTGAACCGGTCGGCCATGGAGAGGTTCTCGATCGCCTCGCCCGCGAACTCCATTGCGCAGTAGAGTGCACCGTCCACTCCAATCTTCCCGATGGTGTAGAGGATCAAGTCCTTGCCGCCGACCCATCTGCCAAGTTTGCCGTAATACACAAACTTGATGCTCTCCGGAACGCGGAACCAGCATTCACCCAGGGCCATAGCAGCCGCCATGTCCGTACTTCCGACTCCCGTGGAGAACGCGCCCAGCGCTCCATACGTGCATGTGTGCGAATCCGCACCTATGACGGCGTCGCCCGGCAGCACCAATCCCTGGTCGGGGATGAGCGCATGCTCGATGCCCACCCGCCCGATCTCAAAGAAATTGGCGATTCCGTACTTGCGGGCAAAGTCGCGCATCGTCTTGACCTGCTGGGCAGATTTTATGTCCTTCGCAGGCGTCGAGTGGTCGGGCACCAGAGCGATCTTGTCCTTGTCGAAAACGCAGTCGACCCCAATCTGCTCGAACTCCCGGATGGCGATCGGCGCCGTAATGTCGTTTCCCAGAACCAGGTCGAGCTTCGCAGTTATCAGGTCGCCGGGCTCAACTCGCTCTCTTCCGCAGTGCGCCGCCAGTATTTTCTGGGTAATAGTCTGACCCACTAGATACTATTCCTTCTTGGAGTGGTAGTACACCAGCTTGTTGATAGCCTGGACGTAGGCTTTAGCGCTGGCCTCGACGATGTCCAGGCTGGCGCCCCTGCCGGTGTAGATGTTTCCGTTGTCTCCAAGCTTCACCGTCACCTCGGCGAGGGCGTCCGTGCCGCCGGTGACCGACTTTACCGTGTAGTCAATCAGACGGTGAGGTACCTGAACCATCTTATCTATGGTCTTGTAAACGGCGTCCACGGAGCCGACGCCCATTCCCACCTCGCAAAGCTCGCCGTCTTTCGTGTCGATCTTGAGAGTAGCCGTAGGAACACCCTCCAGGCTGGTCATGACAGTCATATAGCGCAGCTCGAAGGTTTCCGGGATGGTGTAGACCTCGTCGGCGATGATCGCCTCCAGGTCTTCATCGAAGATCTCCTTTTTCTTATCAGCCACCTCTTTGAAACGAGTGAACGCCCTCGACAGCTCACTGCGGCTGAGCTCGTACCCCAACTCCCCAAGCCGCTTCTCGAATGCATGCCGTCCCGAGTGCTTGCCGAGCACCAGTTTGCTCTCGGAGAGGCCGATGGACTGTGCATCCATAATCTCGTACGTCGTTGGCTCCTGGATGACACCGTGCTGGTGAATACCCGCCTCGTGAGCGAACGCGTTACTGCCCACGACCGCCTTATTCGCCTGAACCGTCAGCCCGGTGAGATCGCTGACCAGCCTGCTCGAACGGTAAATCTCCTTGGTGTTGATGCCGGTGGTGAACCCGAACAGGTCGCCCCGCGTATTGAGCGCCATGACGACCTCCTCCAGTGCTGCGTTCCCCGCGCGCTCGCCGATCCCGTTGATGGTACACTCCACCTGACCCGCACCCGCAACGATGGCTGCCAGGGAGTTCGCTACTGCGAGGCCCAGGTCGTTGTGGCAGTGGACACTCAGGACGGTTTTCTCAATGTTGGAGACCCGCTCCTTCAGTGCGCGGATGATGTCTGCAAACTCGTCCGGGATCGCGTACCCCACGGTGTCCGGAATGTTAACCGTCGTCGCGCCGGCCTCGATGACCGCCTCGACCACCTGACATAGATAATCCATCTCCGACCTGGAGGAATCCTCAGCGGAGAATTCGACATCGTCGGTATACGATTTGGCCCGCTTCACAGCAGCCACCGCGAGGTCGAGCACCTCCTGCCTCGACTTGCGCAGCTTGTGCTTCAAGTGGATGTCGGACGTGGCGATAAACGTGTGGATACGCGGCTTCTCAGCGTATCTGAGCGCCTCCCAGGCCCGATCAATGTCGGCATCCGTGGCGCGGCACAGGCCCGCGATCGCGGGGCCCCGCACCTGCTGTGCGATGACCTTTACAGCCTCGAAGTCCCCGGGGGAGGAGATGGGAAACCCGGCCTCGATCACGTCCACCTTCAGCCGCGCGAGCTGCTTCGCCACCTCCAGCTTCTCTTCCATGTTCATGCTTGCCCCGGGCGACTGCTCTCCGTCGCGCAGGGTGGTATCGAATATTGTAATACGTTTACTCATTGTGCATGCTCCCTTTCGAGCAAGAACGCAGCACGTAAAGCGGGATGCGTAGGGGGACTGCACCCTTACGCATTACGCATCAGCACGCAGTGTCCGTGCTCATTTCTTCTTCAGATACGGCATCATCTCGCGCAGGCGGCCCCCCACCTGCTCAATCAGATGCTCCTTCGCCATCTTCCGATAAGCGTTAAACGTCGGTCGGTTGGCCGTATTCTCAAGAACCCATTCCTTCGCAAACTCGCCGCTCCGGACCTCTTGGAGGATGCGCCACATCTCCTCCCGGGTCTCATCGGTAATGATCCGGGGTCCTCGGCTGTAATCGCCGTACTCCGCAGTGTTACTGATGGAGTGCCTCATCCAACTGATTCCGCCCTCGTACATCAGGTCAACGATCAGTTTCATCTCGTGCAGGCACTCAAAATACGCGATTTCGGGCTGGTATCCCGCCTCGACCAGCGTCTCGAAACCGGCCATTATGAGATGGCTCACCCCACCACACAACACCGCCTGCTCGCCGAAGAGGTCGGTCTCGGTCTCTTCTTCAAATGTCGTCTCCAACACGCCGACGCGCGTCGCGCCGAGCCCTTTCGCATACGCGAGGGCCGTTTCCTTCGCCTTCCCGGTGAAGTCCTGCTGGACGGCGACGAGCGCAGGAACACCGGCGCCCTCAGTGTACACGCGGCGGACGAGATGTCCCGGGCCTTTAGGCGCTACCATGATGACATCCACGTTGCCGGGCGGCACTATCTGGCCGAAGTGAATATTGAAACCGTGCGAGAACATGAGGGTTTTGCCCTCGGTGAGATTCTTTTCGACCTGGCTGTTGTATACCTTGGGCTGGGACTCATCCTCCACCAAGATCTGAACGATATCACCCTTCGCGGATGCCTCCAAGGCGGATACGGGCTTAAAGCGATCCTCGATCGCCTTGTCCCAGTTCGGCGTGCCCGGGAGATCACTGACCACGACGTCCACGCCGCTGTCGCGGAGGTTCTGCGCCTGAGCGTGGCCCTGGCTCCCGTACCCGATAATGGCGACTGTGCGTCCCTTCAGCACATCCAGATTTGCATTCTGATCGTAGTACACCTTTGCCATTGTTCCCTCCTGTTTTCGCTTTTTCCACCTTATGTAGTGCGAGGATAGAGGGGGACGTTACAGTTCAGACCCTAGACTTCAGACCCCAGACCGTGGTGATGAGGCCGGAGGCTCAGCTCAAGTGCAAAGCCGGCCGTCTAAGGTCTTCTTTCTCCCCTTCTGTGCTTCTGTGTGCTCTGTGTTCTACAGCTCTACGGCGTTTTTGCACCCCGCATCATCGCGATCCGGCCGGTGCGGACCAGCTCCCGAATGCCGTACGGTTCGAGCAACTCTTCGATGGCATCCACCTTTTCCACGCTCCCCGTGACCTCCACAGTGAACGTTTTATCGCTGATATCGATGATCTTCGCGCGGAAGACGTCCACTATCTGCATGATCTCGGCTCTAACCCCTGCATCCGCGTTAACTTTGATCATGGCCAGTTCTCTTTGAACCACAGGGATGCCCTGGTAATCCACCACCTTGGTGACATCAATCAGCTTGTGGAGCTGCTTCGTGATCTGCTCCAGAACGGCGTCGTCACCCTCCACCACAATGGTCATACGAGAGACGGAAGGGTCATCCGTGATGCTGACCGCCAGAGATTCTATATTGAATCCGCGCCGGGCGAACAGACCGGAAACCCGCGCCAATACACCTGGTTTGTTTTCGACCAATGCCGTTATCGTATGCTGCATGGCTTGCCTCTCCTCCCGCGCCTACTTCGGCCGCTTTACCATCATTTCCTCGATGCTCTGGCCGGCGGGTATCATGGGGAATACGTTCTCTTCCCTCAGGATACGGAAGTCCATCAGGACCGGCCGATCGTCGTACTCAAGCGACTTTTTCAGGGCACCGACCACGTCCCGCTTCTTGTCGATCCTCATTCCAACTGCGCCGTACGCTTCCGCCAGCTTAACGAAATCCGGCTGGGCGGAGATATCCACAGCCGAATAGCGACGGTTAAAGAACAACTCCTGCCACTGCCTCACCATGCCCAGATAGCCGTTGTTCATAATGGCAATCTTGACTGCCACCTTACTTGAGACGGCGGTCATCAACTCCTGGCTGTTCATCTGGATGCTTCCGTCACCGGCAATCACGAACACCAGTTTGTCCGGCCGCCCGATTTTCGCGCCGATTCCCGCGGGCAGACCGTACCCCATGGTGCCCAATCCGCCGGACGAGAGGAACTGGCGCGGGAACTTGCACCTGTAGAACTGGGCCGCCCACATCTGGTTCTGGCCGACATCGGTTGAGACAATAGCCTCTCCGTCAGTGACCTCCCATATCTTCTCAATGACGTACTGGGGATACAGGCCATCGCCACCGCCGTAATGGAGCGGATACTCATTCCTCCATTGCATTATTTGCTCGTTCCACTCCGTCTCCTTCCTCGGCTTGACGTGTTCAAGAAGCTGCTGCAGAACGGTCTTGCAGTCACCAACGATAGGAATGTTGACATGCACGGTCTTCCCGATCTCCGCTGGATCAATGTCAACGTGAATCACACAGGCCTTCTTGGCGAAAGCATCAAGCTTGCCGGTCACCCGATCGTCGAACCGCGCGCCGATCGCAATCAGGAGGTCGCAGCGAGCAACGGCGTAGTTCGCATAAGCCGTGCCGTGCATCCCCAGCATCCCCAGCGAATGCGGGTGCGTCTCAGGGATCGCTCCCTTTCCCAGCAGAGTGGTGGCCACCAATATGTGCGTCCGTTCCGAGAGCTCGATCAACTCCGGGCTGGCGCCTGAGGTGATTACCCCACCTCCGACGTAAAGGACCGGCCTTTCCGCAGCAGCAATCGCCTTTGCAGCCTTCTTAACCTGGCCGGCGTGTCCGGAGGTTGTGGGCTTGTAAGACGGGATGTCTACCTCCTGCACCGGCTTGTACTCCGACTCGCCCATTGACACATCCATCGGAATGTCAATCAGCACCGGCCCCGGCCGACCCGTCCGCGCGATGTGGAACGCCTGTGCGACCACCTCAGGCACATCTTTGCTGCTCTTCAACAGGAAATTGTGCTTGGTGATCGGAAGCGTGATACCGGTGATGTCTGCCTCCTGGAACGCGTCCTTGCCGAGCACAGCCGTCTTCACCTGGCCGGTGATTGCCACCATCGGGATAGAATCCATGTAAGCGGTAGCAATGCCTGTCACCAGATTCGTGGCGCCGGGCCCGGACGTAGCCATGCAGACGCCGACCTTACCCGTGGCGCGTGCGTACCCGTCCGCCGCGTGAGCCGCGCCCTGCTCGTGCCTGACCAGTATGTGGCGGATATCCTTGCAGTCGTACAGGCAGTCGTATATCGGCAGCACGACCCCGCCAGGATATCCGAATATCACCTCGACTCCGTTTCCCTTAAGGGAATCGAGCAACGCCTGCGCTCCTGATAGTTTCAACTCTCTCCTCCAGATGACCTCGCCCCGGACACCCGAGCCGGCATCTTCAACGGGACATGTCGGCCTGATACTCAAGCATCAGGTTACTTCACAATAGCGCCGGTGCCCGCTGAGGCGACGTTCCGGGCGTACCTGATCAGGTAGCCCTCCGTGACCTTTGGCTCGCGGGGCTTCCAGGATGCCCGCCTGGCCGCCAGTTCCTCGTCGGAAAGCCGAACGTTGATCTGCTTCTCGCGGATGTTTATGTCAATGATGTCCCCATCTTCGATCAGGGCGATATTCCCGCCCTCTGCAGCCTCCGGAGATATGTGCCCGATTGAGCACCCCTTCGATGCACCTGAGAATCGCCCATCCGTCATTAGCGCCATCTCTTTCTCCAGCCCCATGCCAACCACAGCCGCGGTGGGAAAGAGCATCTCGCGCATTCCCGGCCCGCCTTTGGGGCCCTCGTAACGCACCACGATAACCGAACCCTTCGCGACCTCACTGCCCAAGATTGCCGCGGTAGCCGAGTCCTCCGAATCGAAGACGCGAGCCGGGCCTGAAAACTTTAGCACCTCTTCCGCCACAGCCGACTGCTTCACGACCGCGCCATCCTGCGCGATGTTACCCCTCAGAACTGCCAGCCCGCCCTCCGCATGATACGGATTCTCGACAGTTCGGATGACGTCCGGGCGAAGAATATCGCGGCACCCGACATTTTGCTTTACCGTCTTCCCCGTCACCGTGATGGCATCCGGATCCGCCAGCAGACCGTGCTTCAACAGTTCATTCATGACAGCCGGTATTCCGCCGGCCTGGTCCAAGTCCTGCAGGTGGTGACTGCCTCCCGGACTTAGACTGCACAGGTGCGGGGTCCTTGCGCTGATTTCATTGAACTTATCGAGTTTCAGTTCCGCTCCTACCTCATTGGCGATCGCCAAGACGTGGAGAACCGTGTTAGTCGAGCAGCCGAGCGCCATGTCAACCGCGAGCGCATTCTCGAACGCCTTCGGCGTCATAACGTCGCGCGGCGTAATCCCCTTGTCGAGCAGGTCCATCACCGCCCTGCCCGCCTCTTTGGCCAACCGGATGCGCGCCGCCATCACCGCCAAAATCGTCCCGTTCCCCGGAAGGCCCATGCCCAATGCTTCAGTAAGGCAGTTCATTGAGTTCGCCGTGAACATTCCGGCACAGGAACCGCATCCCGGACACGCCACTTCCTCGATTTCGGAGAGTTCCTGTTCTGTCATTCGCCCGCTCGCGACGGCGCCAACTCCCTCCATGACCTTCGTAAATGAGATCTCGCTGCCTTTGTAGAGTCCCGCCATCATCGGGCCGCCGCTGACGACCACGGCGGGAATATTAAGCCTGCCGGCCGCCATGAGCATGCCCGGAATAATCTTGTCGCAGTTAGGAATAAGCACCAGGGCATCGAACACATGCGCCATCGCCATACACTCGACCGAGTCCGCAATCAATTCACGGCTCGCCAGAGAGTATTTCATCCCTTCATGGCCCATAGCGATGCCGTCGCAGATGCCGATCGTGCCGAACTCTATCGGGGTGCCGCCGGCCATTCGAATGCCAGCTTTCACCGCCTCGGCAATCTTATCCAAATGAACGTGGCCTGGGACTATCTCGTTCGCCGAGTTCGCCACACCGATCAGCGGCCGCTCCATCTCCTCGTCTGTGAAGCCCGCCGCCTTGAACAGCATCCTGTGCGGCGCCCGCTCGAGACCCTTCTTCACTATATCACTTCTCATAAACTGCACCTCACGTATAAAAACAACCCCTCATCCCGTAGGGACGAGAGGCCGCTGCTCACGTGGTACCACCCTGCTTGGACCGACGCGCCAGTGACAAGCGCATCGACCCACTCTGGGCGGGATAACGGCCGCCGGCCGAGAAAACCTACTTGCCCTGAGATAGAACGTTCAGCCTCTAGCTCCGAGGTGAGATTCAGCGGAAGCCCGCACTGCCTCGCAACGACCGGCAGCTTTCTGGAACGGCCCCATTCCGCCTACTAGCCTCTTCACAGCATTTGCAAGCCAGAATATGTTGTATGATAACACAGGATAACTCACTTAGTCAAGGGTTTCGTGACGAATATCGCAAACAAGAGCTTCACGCTCACAAACTCGGGCCCTGGATCTTGCCCTGCAAGAGGTTCACCCAGGCGGAGGTTCCTTCGAGCGACCAATCCACGCAGGGCTGTACCTGTTCCAGCTTGCTGGCCCTGCCCACCAGCTTCGCCCGGCGATGGATCTTGTTCCACACGCAGGCGCGTTCGGGGTAGACCTCGCACTTCCCGCCCGGCCGCGTGCCGCCGCACGGGCCGTTCCGAAGCTGCTTGGGGCAATTCATGGGGCAGGTAAGCGCGGTGTAACTCAGGATGCACTGCCCGCACATGTTACATCCGAAGAGCGGCTTCTTGATGATCATCTCGGCCAGCCAGATCGGATGATAGAATACGGGGTTGCTCAGGAACTGCCTTGCCATCAACGAGTCTCCTTCTGCGGATCTGCACAAGCTTGCACGCGACAATCATTCTAGCGTTCGTCGTGTCCGGGTGTCAACTGTGTCTCTTCGTTTCGAACCTTCCAGCTTATGCGACACGTCTAACCTGAAACCCACAACCCGGAACCGGCCGCTCACGGCTCGACCACCTGCCGTATCGCGAACAGATTCTCCTCCGGCGTATCGGTGGGAACAGCGCATCCGGGCGTGAGGATGAACCCTGAGGCGCCCGCCTCCGCCACCGCCCGCCTCACCTCGGCCATCACCTCGTCGGGTGGCCTGGAAAGTATCTCCATCTCGTTCACGCCGCCGGCGATGGAGCCCTGGTGGATGCCCCTCGCCTCGCGAAGGTTCGGATACGTGAGCTCACTGCTCCAGTTAAGCACGTGGTTTGGCAGACTGTGGAGCATTTCGAACATGATATCCGTGCCGTGGAGGTGCAAGACGTTCAGCACCCCCTTCTCCATCGCCGTCTCCAGCACCAGGTTGTCCAGGGGCATGAATACCTCGCGGTACTCCTCCTCGGGCATAGTAGTTCGTTGGGCCCCGTCCAGGGCGTAGAAGATTCCGTCGCCGCCATCCTCAATCCAGGCGGCCGCGTAGTCGGCAATCGATACCGCGATGGCCTGAAGACCGTGTTTCACCGCCTTCGGGTTGGCCCTGTAATGCTCCATCAACCGCTTCCCGCAGAGCTTCCCCGCAGCGGCGAACGGGTTGAAGACCGTGTCGATGATCGGAATGTCCAAGGCCAGCTCCCGCCTGATGAGCCTGAGCGCCTCAAGCTGCTCAGCGAAATTCCCCTGCCTGGGATCGAGCGGGCGCAGTTTCGTCCAGTCCGCCGGATCCTCGATTCTCGTCATGCCGTCCGGCAGGTCCAGCGGGAGATCGTGCATGACCTTCAGGAAATCCGGGTCGTACTTCCTGACGAAGGCGACCTCCGCCTCTGCGAGCGGCTCGCCGGATGGGTGCTCCAGGGGGAAATGATACCAGAAGCTGACAGGAACTCTGTCAGGCTCTCGACCCTCGACAGCAGCCGTCACTCGCTCGCGCTTGCTCTGACTTGCCACAGATGCCCTCCGTTCATGTTTGGCTCATCGGTTCTGGGTTGCCGGGCAGCCATAGACGGCATAGGGATGGCCGGTGCGGAGCGCCCAGGCGCTGTCGCCGTACGACCAATGCCACCATTCGCCGGGGTAGTTGCTGAACCCAGCCGCCGACATCGCGTCAACCAGCATTTGCCGATTCTTGGCCGCCCGTGGACTCGCGTTTCTGCTGTACGTAGGCAGCGTTGTCATCCCTTCGGTCTGTCTGCCAGGGATCGACGACCTCATGTCCAACTCTTTGCCATCCGTGCCGACTATCGCCACGTCAACCGCCCCACCGGTCGTGTGTCCGGGTGGATGTTTGGCGTCCGGCGGGGCAAGGAACTTGTTCGCCTCTCGACGGAGCCGACTGTTCGGCCAGTCCGGGTGCTTGTGCGCGAGCTGCCGGAGAAGTCCGTCGTACATCTCGCGCTGGTGTTCCAGCGAACGGTGGGCCGTCTTGACCTTAAGCCTGTATCCCTCGGGCAGGAGTCTCTCGGCTTTCCGAAGCAGTTCAACCACCGTCCGCCTCGCCAAAGCGGGACAGTCGCGGACCTCGATTTCCGGCGCGGCCTTCCCCAGATCCACAAGCGGCTCCCCATTCTCCCGAATCGGCACCGCGTCAATTGCCGCGACGGGCTCCGGCGTCGGACGACTCACCGACGTATGCGGCTTCTGAGCGACCACGACCATAGCGTCAGACTTCAGCTTCTCGAACGGCTCGGCCGGATAGCCGCCGTATACTCTGATGTTCTTGAACCCGGCACGTTCGAGCCTGCTAACGAGGAGATCGCTCGTCAGGGCGCGATGCGTCATGGCCTGTCGGAACATTTCCCAGCCCGTCGGCCCTTTGACCAAAGCCAGAAGATTGAATGTCAGCGTCTCGCCATGAAAATCGAAGAAGCGGACGAACACGTACTCCCGCCCTCTCCGCTTGGCATGGGCAGGGGGCATAAACCGCTGACGCTTCTCCACGATAAGGTCGTAGTTATTGTTGTGGATGACTGCGATCCCGCCGGGCAGGAGGACATTCAACATTGATGCCAGCGATCGGTCCAGTTCTTCATCCGAGATGACGTGCGGCAGCGAGTTGCCCAGACACGTCACTGCGTCGAACATGCCTCCGGTCTTCTCCAGCTCCACCAGCTCTGCGCGGACAAACTTGATCTTGCGCTCGCCGGCATTCTGACGCGCTTTCTTCAGCATCTGCCGACTTGGGTCCGCCCCCACGACATGGAAACCCCAGTCATGGAAGGCGGCTGCGTGCTTCCCGGTGCCGCAAGCAGAGTCCAGGATTCGCGCCACTCCGTATTCCTTGAAGATGCTCTTGAAGAACGGCTTCTCGCGCCTCAAGCGTTCCTTCCACGAAATAAGCAGGTCGTAGAACTCCGCCACCTGATCGTAAGCTTTCGAGTCACTTGCCACTTTCCGTCTCCTCGTCTTTGGCGACCGGCCACTCACCTTCGAATACGATGTTGGCTGGGCCCGCCGCGAATATCTCTCCCCGGTCGGGCCATTCGATCTCGAGGACGCCGCCGGGTGATCTGACGCACGCCCGGGCACCCGCAAGTCCCCTAAGGTTCGCCGCCACCAGAGCCGCACAGGCGCCGGTTCCGCATCCCATAGTGGGCCCGACCCCCCTTTCCCACGTGCGGATAACAAGCGAGTCGCCTGATTCGACGAAGCACCAGGTCACGCTTATCCGCTCGGGGAACAGCGAATGGACCTCCAGCAGGGCGCTCGCGTGCGGAATCTTGTCCCAGAAAAAGTGCAAGTCCGCGAAGATCACTGCATGCGGAGTGCCCACCAAGACACAGGTGACGGGGTACGTCTCGCCGCCGACCTCGATCGGGTAGTTGACAACCTGTTCGAGACCCAGACTGATCGGTATATCCTTGGGATGCATACTGGGAATGCCCATGTTCACCCTCGCGGCGGGCCTCCCGCCCGCACCTGCGATGATCTCCGCCCGGACGATCCCGGAGTTCGCCTCGAAGGCTACTGCTTCTGGTGCAATCAATCCCTTGCGATGGACGTATATCGCTGCGCACCTCATCCCGTTTCCGCAGACGTCCTCCGTACCGTCGGGGTTGAACATCCGGAGCCGAAAGTCCGCTGTTGTAGATTCAGAAAGAACCAGGAGACCATCTGACCCGGCTCCGAAGTGGGGGGCAGACATCCGCCTTGCGAGCACGGGCCAATTCATCGCCGGCAGCCCAAGCGCATTTATCAGAACGAAGTTGTTGCCGATCGCCTCGACTTTGGTGAACGGAATGTGCATCGCTTCAGGGAGGATCTATTTCCTCAAACTCCAACTCCACGGTCTCGGCCACGTGGTTGAACCAGTTCATCTGGGGATCAACAAGCATGAACCACCATGCGGTGGGCCGGTGGTTGGCATACCGAAGGCCCTTCACAGTCAAAGCGGCGTCTCGCACGAGCCACAGTTTTCCCAGTTCGGCCTCGTACTCGATCGCCCTGAGCTTCTTGCGCGCCAGTTTAGCTTCGTCGCTTTTCTCGAGCGCCTGGACGGCCTTCTTCAACTCCAGGCTGCGATTGTGCGCTGCCAGCGCGTCTGCCTGCTTGTGCTCGATCTCGCGCTCCATCTTGGCACGCGGGCCCTGGTGGGATTCGATACGCTCCTGTATCTCCTCGACCTTGGGACCGCCGGTCACTCCCTCCTGTTCGAGCCGCCAGAGCTCCTCGCGCAGAGGCTTGATATTCTCCCTGAAGTGCTCGCCTTTCGCGAATTCCAGCCGCTGGACTTCCTGCTTCATTTGGCGGCTCAGGTCCCTCAGACGTATGGACTTCTCCTTCATCGGTTCCGTACGCTCGGAAAGGCTGCGTATTGCCGCGTATGCCCTGCCGTACTCCGCCTTCGTCTCACCCCAGGGTTCGCCCTTCTGCTCCACCAGAAAACCCAACAGGTCGTCGGTGCCGGAGAGGTCCTGAACGCGCTTCAGCAATTCCTCCTGCCGGCGCACTACCATCTTCCACGAGCCCGCAAACTCCTCCGCAGTGATCTCCCCCTGGCCGAAGGATGCCGCCAGGTGTCCGGACAGCCGAAATGTCGCATCCGAACCGTTTAGCGAATCCCAGGTGTTGTAGCCGATCCTCAAAATGGGATAGAAGGGCAGATTGATTCCTCGCTCTTTCATCAGGCCCGCCATTCTCTGGCAACGCCCTACGTATGCCGAAGCCTGCCTGTTCAGGACGAATATGAATTCGCTGGCCATCATCAGCACGAGCGTCAATGCTTTGCCGATGAGAACGGTTTCGGCACCCAGATGCTCCTCGGTCAGAGCCGCGAGCTCACCCAGGCCGGCCGGTGGCGTGTCGAAGGGAATCCGGATCGGCTCGTCCATGTCCACCACCAGCTCTCCATCGCGCAGACAGACGGTCCCGCGGCCCCTGCCGGGCACCACCAGGTCGAATGGGATCGCGCCTTGCGGAAACCGGTCCAGCGTGTAGATGTCCGAGCCTTCCACAGCACGGTTGTAGGCTTCCTGGCAGGCGCCCCTGGTAGCGGCGTCGAGAAAGACGCTCGCGGGTCTGAACCTGGGCAGGTTTGCGGTTGATTTGTTGAATTGGAACAGGCGCGAAGAGGTCGTAAGTTCCAGATTCCTGGGCTCGTAGCCCAAGAGACGCCTGTAGAAATGCGGCAGGAAGTCGCGGAACATTCCGGCGATGGAGGCACCAGCGTTGGCATCCGCGTAGGTCTTGACCTCGGCCAGAAGCTCGTCGGCGACCCGGCGACCCCGCCGTGCATCGCCCTCCGTCAGGCTGTCCAGGCTGTGGTCGAACCCCCATTCAAGCAGCTCTGTAAAGTAAGGGAGAACATCCCGAAGCGGAACGTCACACGAGACTTCGTTCCTCGAATTCACGTGGACCAACCCCCGCCATCCCCATGCTTCGGTGGCCGCATCAAGGAAGACCCCTCGTCCGCCCGGGAAGTCTTTAGCGAGCTTATCAATCTGCACCCCATGCGCCACCAGCAAATCCCTGGTGGGTATCGTCTCACTGCCGAAAAGACGGGAGATTTCGCCGGTAGCAACCCAAAGATCCCGCGTGCTTGCGTCATTGTGAGGAAGAATCGCCCATTCGTCAGCGGGTTTCCTTGTCGAGGGCACTTTGGAGAAGTAGTCCGCATCATGAATCCCGACCACCATCACGGTCTCGGGAAGACGCTCGTCCAGGACGCGCCGGAGGATGGCCTTCATCGGCTCGTCCCAGTAAACCGTCTGACCGAGCGCCAGCAGCTTCACCCCGGCGAACCCCGTTTTCAGACGCGAAAGTACGTGGTCGAACGCTTTGTGTGAATTATCCATCGTTGGAGATATCCCCGGAAGCGGTCCGCGGGAGACATCGCACGTGTTTGCCCGGCCTGCGAGGCGGCCGACGTGTCAAATCATAGCACAGCCGCCCCCCAGCGTCAATCGGGCAAACACCCGGCAAGAGTTGACGCGGGAGCACTATCAACAATCGCCAAGGAGCCACGCCGCGCTCGTTGCCCAGACCCTTCCCAAGTTCAGGACGAGCAGAATATCCGCCTCCAAGCTGAGAATTGAGAGAGGAAGTGTCCCGCAGCCGCAAAAAGCCGCGGATGCGGCACATACGGAGGACATCAGGAACGCATCTTCCCAAGCGTTGCGGGATGGCGACCGACTGGCTGCCGGGAGCGGGGGCTAGTTATCAGCAGTCGATGCCTTGCCGAGCTGCAAGTGATAGCCCGAACCGGGCGCTTACGCCTCGCGTATCACGTTTCGCGACTCACGCGCTCCCCAATCCGCATTCCGCACTCCGAAATCCGCAATTATTGGAGCACCACAATGTCCGCCTGATAGCGCACCCGTACCAGCCGGTAGAGGTCATCGCCTACCTTGAAGCAGGAGCTGACGCCGGTGACCAGGACGTAAACGTCCTGAGCGGGGATCGAGAGACCGGTCGCGAGCACCTTCACGCCCAGATGACCGGAGCCGTCATCGAGTTTCGAGCCGTCGTCCAGGTAGAAGTAGTCAGTATCAGCGTGCGTTACACGCCCGGTTGTATAGATCAGCAGGCCGATGTTGTTCAGTTCCTGGGAGTACCTTCCCGGCGAGTCGGTGACTCCCTTCTGGCCCGCGCCGGTCGCGGGATTGTAGTTCCAGTCGCCGCCGCCCACCGATCTGTTGGCCAGCAAGAGCGGCTCGACGGTCTCGCTGCCCGCCTGGACCGCGCTCGACGCCTGGATACACCGCTCGCCGTCGGAGTTGGTCTGCACCGTCCCGATGACATCGGCCCTCATGCCTTCCGCCAGCCCGTGGGAGGCCTTCTCCACGCGGATGCCGGAGCTTCTGTCGTCCGCCTCGATGTAGAAGACCTCGGTCCACGCTCCCGTTACGACGGTTGCGTCTATACGGACGAACGTGTCGTCGGGCGCAAGCTTGGCTTCCCCGACCCAGTATGGGCGGTAAGCCCCACTCGCCTCGGTGATACCAATCGGGGAAACATACACGAGGGATGAGGCGGGCTTCACCCAACCGGCGATGTCCTTGAACTCGATGCGGTAGACGCCGACGGGCACGCCGGTTTCGGTCTCCCCGCTCTCGCGCCAGGTTGAAGTTCCCGCCCGCCGCCATCGAGCGCCGTCCAATACAGCCTCGGCGGGGGTTATCGTCACACGCAGCGACGCAAGCTGTGGAGAGAGCGACGCAGGGGTATCGGATTTCAGGCCCAGGCTGTGATGGTAGCCCCCCGCTGACCCAACGAACCCGGAGTTCGGAGAGGGCACGTCGCACTGACCGTAGTAGCTCCATCCCCAGGCAACGATCGAGCCATCCGACTTCAGACCCAGGCTGTGATAGTATCCCGCCGCAACCGCGACAAAGTCGGTGTTCGGGGAGGGCACGACGCACTGGCCGTAGTCGTTTCTTCCCCACGCGACGATCGAGCCGTCCGCCTTCAGACCCAGGCTATGCTCATAACCCGCCGCGACCACGACAAAGCCGGTGTTGGGAGAGGGCACGCTGCACTGGCCGTAGTCGTTCTGTCCCCACGCGACGACCGAGCCGTCCGACTTGAGACCCAGGCTGTAACCGTGGCCCGCCGCGACCGCGACGAACCCGCTGTTCGGCGGGGGCACGTCGCACTGGCCGTCGTAGTTGTATCCCCAGGCTATGATCGAGCCGTCCGATTTCAGGCCCAGGCTGTGAGAGACGCCCGCCGCGACTGCGGCGAAGGCCGTGTTCGGCGAGGGCACGTCGCACTTGCCGTGGTAGTTGTCTCCCCACGCGACGAGCGAGCCGTCCGCCTTGAGCCCCAGGTTGTGGAGAGCGCCACCCGCTACCGCCACGAAGTCCGCGTTTGGCGCGGGCACGTTGCACTGGCCGTAGTCGTTGTCTCCCCAGGCGGCGACCGAGCCGTCCGCCTTGAGCCCCAGGGCGTGATACCAACCCGCCGTGGCCGCGACGAAGCCGGTGTTGGGCGCGGGCACGTCGCACTGACCGTAGTAGTTCCATCCCCAGGCAACGATCGAGCCATCCGCCTTGAGGCCCAGGCTGTGGAGACTGCCACCCGCTACCGCCACGAAGTCCGAGTTTGGCGCGGGCACGTTGCACTGGCTGTAGTCGTTCTGTCCCCACGCGACGACCGAGCCGTCCGATTTCAGGCCCAGGCTGTGCCACCAGCCCGCCGTGGCCGCGACGAAGCCGGTGTTGGGCGCGGGCACGTCGCACTGACCGTAGTTGTCCCGGCCCCAGGCAACGATCGAGCCATCCGACTTCAGTCCTACGCTGTGCTCATAACCCGCCGCGAGCGCGACGAAGTCCGCGTTTGGCGCGGGCACGTCGCACTGGCCGGAGCTGTTTCTTCCCCACGCGACGACCGAGCCGTCGGATTTCACGCCCAGGCTGTGACTTCCGCCCGCCGCGACCGCGACGAAGTCCGCGTTCGGCGCGGGCACGTTGCACTGGCCGTAGATGTTCCTTCCCCACGCGACGACCGAGCCGTCCGATTTCAGGCCTAGGCTGTGATCCTCGCCCGCCGCGACCGCCACAAACCCGCTGTTCGGCGCGGGCACGTCGCACTGGCCGTAGTCGTTCCTTCCCCACGCGACGATGGAGCCGTCGGCCTTCAACCCGAGGCTGTGATACTCGCCCGCCGCGACCGCGACGAAGTCCGCGTTCGGCGCGGGCACGTTGCACTGGCCGTAGATGTTCCATCCCCACGCGACGATCGAGCCGTCCGCCTTGAGGCCCAGGCTGTGACGGTAGCCAGCCGCGACCTGCACAAACGGCCCGGACAGGTCAACACCGACGACCTGGCTGCCCCAGCCGACGATCGAGCCGGCCGGCCACGCGGGAACGGCGATCCCCAGGACGACCACCACCATTGCAATGCAGCGGAGCTTCTCCATCATCGAAATCATTCCGACCACCTCCCCGGGCCTCGGGCAAGCGGAAGGCCCCTATAGGTTCAGAACGGAACTGCTTGGAATCATCGAGGCGCGACGCGGCATGCTTTAGGCCACGGCCTGCCCCGGCCAACAAGTCCGGCGGGGCACATGCCGACGATGCCACCGGATTCTTCGATAGTGGTGTAATCAGTCTAAGCCTTTGTAGCTAGCCTGTCAACGGTAGGCCCACAAAACCGGTAAAAATACGGGGGAGGCAGTGGTCAGCCGCACAGCTCCCGGCGGAACCATACGCGCCACTCGGATAGCCTGAAACGAAATGGACACACTCGTTTGCTTGAATACGCGGACCGGCTTGAAGCGCGAAATACGTCCTAGCAGCTGCCGGATCAACTAGTGCAGCTAGGTTTCGCCCTCATTCTGCCCCGCACCGTCGCCATGGCGGCTTTGGCGCGTTGGCGACTCTCCCGCTCGCGGGAGGGGGAACCGCCGAACCGAGGGGTGAGGGGCCCGTGGGACTTTATCCGTTGCCCGCTAGGTATCGGTCTCCTGCGGGATTAGACGACAGACTATCGAACGTGCGGATTCCATCGCTCTCACAGCAAGCGACCGGAAGCGCATGGGTTCAGAGTGACTCGTGGTAGTTGCTCGGCCCGGACGGTTCCTTGTCATATTCGGCATGTCGGCCGTTGAGCGGCCGGAGCAGCGACACTATGTCGCGCGCCCCGTATATCATGCATTGCCAATGAAAGCCCGGTGAATATGGCCGGCCCTGCGCTCCACTTGACCGTCCATTCACTTGTCACACGCCGTTCTGCTGGACCCTATTCCGTCCCGGGAAGATCAGTTGAGGCACAAAACCTACCACGTCGGCGGAAACCATGTAGTATTGCACGCCCCCCACCAGCCCCTCCAGCCAGCTTCCGAGGCCGAGATGCACATGTCCGTAAACCAGAACATCTACCGAGTAGCGCGACAGCATCTCGGCGAACTCATTCGGCTGCAGCCGCTCGTCGAACGGAGGAAAGTGGAGCATTGCGATTCTAGTGCTCACCGAGTCGGGAATCGAGCGCAGTCCATTCTCCAGATACGCCAGCTCCCTCTGGAATATCCTCGTGGCCTTCTCTTCGTCCATAGGCTCGACCGGGACTTCGTGACCTGGGACGCCTCTCCCGCGCGCTTCCCAGTCGACTCGCCAGCCGCGCGTTCCGGTCACGCCTACGTCACCGATGAGTGTTGACGTTCCCTGCAGAAACGTGAAGTTCGCATCAACTATCCGCTGAAGGCGTGTCGTCGCCCGCCGGTTCCACCAGAAATCATGATTGCCTCGGATGAGGATCTTGCGGCCCGGCAGGCGGGCGACGAAATCGAGGTCGGGCATAGCTTCGGGCAGCCGCATTGCCCACGAGAGGTCGCCGGGCATCAGAACCGTGTCGTCCTTCTTGACCATGCTTTCCCAGTTGGACCGAATCTTGTCGTGATGGTTCGCCCATGCGGGTCCGAATATGTCCATCGGCTTCGGCTGAGCGAACGACAGATGCAGATCGGAGATTGCGTATACGGCCACTCTGGGAATCCTCCGCGGCTTCTCCGCGTCGTCTTAGAAGTTGGACATCAACCCCGACTATCTCTAGACAAATCATACCCCACGCGGGCTAAAGCGATGAGACGGCGGCCTCAAATAAGAACCGGCTCAGCGCACTGAGAGAAGGAGCACCAGCGCTCTGAGCCGGCTTCAAGGGTCGCCGCTCATATGGGCAACTCTCCCAGAGGCAATCGTGCCGAGCACAGCATGCCGAGTGGGCCGCCGCAATAGCCGCACCGCAAGACGGCGGCCAATGCCGGACTCCAGCGGCCGCCGACCTGCACATTGCACAGCCGCCACGGGAATTCCTTCAGGCCTTCCACCAAGCACGCTGACCACCAAACGACGCCCGTGTTGCCATCTTTCGCTATTCGGATAGGTTCGGGTATAATTGCGTTGAGGAGTAGTGAGCAGAATGACAACAATATCAGCAATTGCGCATAGAGGTCACTCGGCCGCAGCACCCGAGAACACCCTCGCCGCCTT
>Ga0114930_10000908_pt1 | contig 29897 bp, 40 predicted proteins | sample AnhtaG_FD_87300 | JGI IMG/M metagenome (GOLD analysis project Ga0114930, IMG submission 87300) | Deep subsurface microbial communities from Anholt, Denmark to uncover new lineages of life (NeLLi) - Anholt_01485 metaG | ecosystem: Environmental > Aquatic > Marine > Oceanic > Sediment | place... | reverse complement strand
CAGTTCGTTTTAGTTCGTTGTTTAAAAATTACTAAGACTATGCTATAATTGAAGCCCAATTCACAACATTATCAAGCTCTGCTTTGCGGTCTTTGCGCCCTTTGCGGTTAGTAATCTATACTATAAACCGCCAAGAACAGGCAAAGTACGCAAAGAAGTAAAAATTATGCCAACATGTAATGTAACGGTCACATATTATAAGAGTCATTATAATGCACTATGATTAAGGGCTTATGGGGCAATTGAAGAATTAGTCAAAATATGAGGATGCTGAAATATATGGTATTCAGTGATAATCGCTATCAGGGAGTTGATAATATTTAACAACGAACTGAACGAACTTGTACGAACTCCGGAAGTTAGTTTTGAGTTAGTTTTGAGTTCGTTGTTTATTTACTATATCCCGTAGCTTCTAATTAAATAAATTTTTCTTATATAATACTCAATTTTGATTTCCAACTGTATTACTTATATACATAGTAACCATATACTAACATACATTAAACATCTACATTTTCACTAAAATACAATAAACTACACCATAAAACATACACAAAACATATATTTCACTAACACGATAACACTACTAAATGGCTAACCTCACACTCATCTCCACGATCTACACCCTCGAACCAGTCATAGTCTGCGTCACCCGCCTCTCTCCATCAAAACTCATCCTCCTCACAGAAGAAGGCGCAGTAGAAAAGAAGCTCCAGGCAGAACAGAACATAGAAGCCACCTTCGGCAGGATAATAGAAATCCGGAAAAAGAACACTTCCCTCTATGACCCCGTCCAGGTTGCTCAGGACGTGGCAAATCTCATAGAAGAAGAACATGCTCAGGGCTATTACGTCATGATAAATGTCTCAGGCGGCAGAAAACCTCAGGCATTCGGGGCACTCTTTGGCGCATACACCAGAAGCGACATGGTAAAACGCATCGTCTATGTGACCGAAGAAGACAACTTCATCATCGACTTCCCTATACTCAGTTTCAACATCTCTGACACAAAAAAGATAATCCTCGAACACATCAAGTCAGGAGTAAGCTCAGTCCAGGATATAGCAATAAGAGTCGGCATCTCAAAAGGCATGGCATACAACCACCTGCGGGAACTCAAAGCAATGGGATACATCAAAGGCGAGGACGGATATATCATCACAGATGCTGGTAAGATTGCAGTGATATAAATCTCTCATTACCAACAAATTACTTTTTCAGAATTAAATATCAGATCCACGATCTCATCATAATCGAGCAATTGTATCCAGGTCTTGATCCCCCTTGCCACCACGTCTGCTTTTGAAGCATATATGGTTATATCCAGATCCAACTTATCGCAATCAAGCACCCCGTCCTGCATCAGAAGTACCGATATACTCCCGAATTTAAGCTGCTCTCGAATTATATCAAGTGCAATATCATCACCATGATGTTTGATGATGTGTAGAATTCCTACCATGATATCACCACATCACTTTCGGCCAGTATCCTTGCGATCCCATTCTTATCAATGGTCTCAATGCCATCCCGAAGATCTGAATTGTATTTCTTAACTGCTCCCAGCTCTGCCAGGCACCTGATCTTCATCATATTGAAAGCTTCAAATTCAGGTTCAAGGTCAGGTGCGCCAATCATATCTGCCTGGATCGTCCCGGCACTAACCACACCCGGTCCTAAGAATATAACAGTAACCTCATTGTCCTTCAGGGTGGCACCCACGCACATCCTGAGGCTTTCTTTGTTCCTGATCGTCCTGAATGGCGCGTGCCTTATGATAACTGCAATATTATTTTTCATTTCAATCACCTAAAACGTCAGGAACCTGTCACTATCATTAGCAAGTACAGCCAGATCATACTGGCTGCCCCACAGCACAGCTTCAACCCTGTCAAGCCCCCGCTGGGAGGCGTTATGAGCACACAATGAAAGGGAAATGCCATCTTTTTCCAGATCCAGCAGTGGCTGGTGCAAAATATTATACACCCCATCTGCCATCATGAAAATACCCACTTCATGACCTTTCTGCCTGGATGCCTTGCTTATCTCAATAACGCTGTGCGTATTCTGATGAGATGGAGGTGTGGTCAACAGTATTCCTAATTTCATAGTCATCATACTGCCTTGTTATATTAAAAGAGTTATGTCTTTTCAACGAAGATAATGTATTCTCCGTCATGTTGTTCAACTGCAAGCAGTTTATTACCGCTCTTCTTTGACCACTGGTCAATATTCTGGGGTGCCACCGGATCATCAGCGACCACCTTAAGTATTTCACCGGGTTGCAGGCTATCTACCTGTTTTTTTGTCCTGACAAGTGGATAGGGGCAGCATTCGCCCCTTACATCCAGCTCGAAATCGGCTACAATATCTGTCAAAATCCTCACCTGTTACAGTACCAGTGTAACATCACTTTCCAGGATCCTGTCAGTCAATTCACTTATAGTAGTCTTTTTGATACCTTCAATGATCTCCCTATCAGTGATACCTCTGACATCAAGGTCCCTATCCAGGACATAAAAGTCAAAAAGTTCCAGGTTATTCTTTATCTCATTTTCCAGAGACGGGACGTGCTTGCCCCATGTTGCCTCGTCGCCGTAACCTGTCTGCTGGCCTTTGACCACTGCGTGAACTGCACCGCTGACAAGCGTAATGCTGGCTTCATTGTCTGCTGCGGATTGAGTGGCTGCCAGGGGGATGGCCCCGAAGACTTCTTCTTTACCGTATGGGGGCTGTGTTACAATAATATTTATTTTCTTGCTCATCTATATCACCCTAACAGAATTGTCTTATCAGACTCAGCTATCCATTCGGCCAGATCATAGAGCCCACCTATGACCACACCTTCAGTCTGGGTAGCGGTTACACCGCGACTGTCAGTGCACTTGATGCAAGCGATGGCATCTGCTTTGGGATTTTTCAGTCCTTTCTTTAATACATCAGCAAATAATTTTTCCACTGCAGGATACTCTTTTGGTACCTGACCTTTATTCCCTATAACAGTGGAATCCAGGTAGTTAAAGAAGTTCAATGTTATGCCTTTTTCTTTTGCCGCATGGGCAAGTCTTAGCAGTGTGAATGGTGCCTCGTCGCCATATGGGCCCCGTACAGATACTATGGTAAGTTGTTTTCCTTGTGTCATTTTCTTCACCTCTAGAACCAGGCTGTCCTGTCGTAATCGTCTACAATGAAATCCAGCAGGGTCCCGATCTCCTTGACCTCAACGCCGTTTATGAGCTTGTCAGAGAGCCCTCTGGACAGTACGCTCTTATCGTCTGCGAACACCTTAACGCCACGATGCTGGATGGCGGCCAGTTTCTGACCGTACTCGTGATTCCTGGCAGCTGTGACCCCGTCCTCTATCAGGTACAGGGATACGTCAGCTCCTTTGGTCTTTGCCTCATTTGCAATATCGATCACCAGGTCCGGTGTTTCGGTGGTGAACGGGTCCTTGCTCAATACTAATAGCAATTTCGTCATGTTTTTACCTCGTTTGGATTGTTTTGTTATTTCTATTATTATTTTGAAACCGTTACAATTCGTTTTGGTGGATAAGATAAAACCGCAGATAAACGCAAATGAACGCAGATTTTTTATGGTGTATCTGCGTTTATCCGCGTTCATCTGCGGTTAATTTCACCGTACCAATATGTAATGTAACAGTCTAGTTATTTTCAGATCAATATGAATGACCAATGATGAACAGTGCGTCATTCCAGCAGGGAATCAAGATCTTTTTTACTGTCCCTGAACTCTCTGCAGAGTTTCTGGTTCTCATGCAGGTATAATGTGGCGTCACGCTCTACCTGCCACATGAAATCCTCATCAAGATTTGGACCCCGGCCATATCCGGGACATTCATCAATGGGTTTTAAATGCAGGATAGGCTCATCTGACTGCACCACGCCTGATATCTCAAAAGGCAGCAGCCTGCACACCAGGGGTTTGTACTTGTATATGGTACACTTGCAGTCATCATCCAGGAAGATGCAGCCGTGATCTCCGGTCTTCAGAAATAGCCTGACCTTGTCTTCATCAAAATCGGCAAATTCCTTCCAATTGAGCCTTTTTCGCTCAGCGATCTTTTTCACATCAAAGATGGTCAATGGATTGCTGCGGCGGCAGCATATGGCACGGCAATCTTTATAGTCACATTCCCACTGTTCCACGTTTTCTGATATCTTGATCATACTTAAGCTCTTTATCCTCCGCTAACTGCGGGCAGTATGGATATCTCGTCGCTGTCTGTGACAGCAGTTTCCAGACCGGACTCGTGCCTGATATCCTCGCCGTTCACGTAGACGTTCACGAACCTGCGTACTTCACCGTTCTCAAATATCCTTTTCTCGAACTCGGCACCGAACTTACTATTAAGTTCATCGAATACGCCTTTGACTGTGGTATCTCCCAGTTCAAGTGTGGTTTCCCGGGTACCTGTGACGCTGTTCAATGCCGATGAGAATCGTACTTTTACCATTTTATCTTACACCTCAATTTTTCATTACTATAATCATTTACGTTACTACTAATTGTGCATATTGTTTCTCGAACTCACCAAAGGTAGGTTTGATGGCTTGTGGTATTCTGGTGTGTTTGATCAGGGTATCCTGGGCTTTTAAGCCGTTACCTGTAACATAGACCACTGTGCGCTCATCTGGATCGATGCGCCCTTCTTCTACCAGTATCTTAAGACCTGCTATGGTCGTGCCGCCGGCTGGCTCTGTGAATATGCCTTCGGTGCGGGCCAGCAGGAATATGGCATCAATGATCTGGTCATCTGTGGGTGAAGCTGCATACCCGCCGCTGTCCAGGATAACCTTCTTGGCATAGTAACCGTCAGCAGGGTTGCCAATGGCCAGACTGTGGGCAATTGTATCCATTTTTTTGATCGGAATTACCTCTTTGTCCTCCCGGACCGCGCAGGATATGGGAGAGCAGCCCAGAGGCTGGGCACCAGATACTTTGATATTTGAGCTCTCGATCAGGCCCAACTGTGCCAGTTCATCGTAGCCACGCTTGATAGCGCATAACAATGCACCGCTTGCCAGGGGTGCCACGAAATGGTCTGGAGCCTGCCAGCCAAGTTGCTCGGCGGTCTCATAGGCTAAGGTCTTGCTGCCTTCCGTATAATAAGGACGTACTGTGATGTTCACAAAAGCCCAGTCAGGATGCATGTCTGCTACCTCACTGGCCAGGCGGTTAGCGTCATCGTAGGTGCCGTCCACTGCAATGATATTGGGGCCGTAAGCACTCATCTGTGTGATCTTGCCCAGTTCGATACTGGCAGGGATGAATATGTATGCGGGAAGTCTTGCCTTGGCTGCATGGGCTGCCACTGCTGATGCCAGGTTACCTGTGGATGCGCACCCGACTGCTGTGGCTCCGAACTCTATTGCCTTTGTTACAGCTACCGAGGTCACCCGGTCTTTGAAACTGTTGGTAGGATTGACAGACTCGTCCAGGATGTATAGTTCGTTCAGGCCCAGTACCTTTCCAAGGTTCCTGGCATGGTGGAGCTTGTTAAAACCTGCACCTAAATCGATATAGTCTGTGCCTTCAATGGGCAAGAGGTCTGCATATCTCCAGATGGAGCTGGGACCTTCCTCGATCTTTTCTTTACTGATGTTTTCTTTAATAAATTCCCAGTCGTAGTTGACTTCCAGGGGGCCGAAGCATTCAAAGCAGGTGTTCTGAATGGCGGCTGGATATTCCGTACCGCATTCCCTGCATTTCAGACCTATTACATGAGACATATGATTATCACCTTGGTTCATAGATAGTATTGCGAATATATAATAATATCGTGATGAAATATAACTGGTGGTAATTAAGGCAATATTTGCCTGAAAAATGATTTGCTATAGTTTTCCATATACAATATTAATATTAAAATATATATAAATAACTCAAAATAAAATTAGAGGATAATAGCCCTCTTGAAAGGCAGTACTTCAGGTGCACTAAAGTGGGGCATGGAGTAATCGGATTTTACAAAGGTATATTATTTGTTCATTTTTGAAAACTTCTTGATCTATTAAAATATCTGCTTCAGGTTTTACTGAAAATCCCTTCTTTAAGGCTGTAGGAACATTGACTGTGGAATTCATCTATTATGAATCAAATATTAAAAAATAAAATGCCCAGGACGGGATCCGAACCCGTGACCTCCAGATTTCTCAGGAGACCATAAGACGCGCTTCTGCAATTCCCTATGAGTCTGGCGCCCTAACCGACTAGGCCACCTGGGCAAGAAGGTATTCTCTACAATCACTGATATAATAAAAATATATCGCAAACATTGGGTATTCTAACACAGTTTTGTTTTTTAGTGATAGAATCTCAGGGGTGAGAATCCGATGTCTTTATCATACACTCTCTCTGCTGTGATACCAGTAATCTCGAAGATCACAATTTCCATTACCATGAAAACCTCTGTGTGGTTCCTTAAACATCCCATGACAATATCGTTTTTATTTCCAGCAGCGGCATGGACATGTACCTTTGGTTTGCCGTCTTCAAAAAAGATATTTCCTGCACCCAGCAATTCCCTTGCATCATCAAATGAGGTCATATTAACTTCAGGTGGGAGACATTTTTCCTTCGGCCCGGTAACTACATCGGCACTACCTGCGGCACCCAGCATATAGAAGAAAGCAGATTTTATGTTCTCATTTTTGGCCAGATCTTGAAGTTCGATTAAAATATCTTCATCGTGATCAACGCGTACTATGAATACACGACCCATTTTGCCTTCTGTATAATCCATGTATAGAAATTAATGCATACTGTATTAATAGTTACGATTCGTTCGACCCTAAAATAAAAAAAAAAATATATTGAAAAAGAAAAAAAATGTTTTTTGGTTTACCTTTTTCGCATGTACACAAGGACCAGTAGCACAGATACACATGTGATTATCCCAAAACCTGGTACATCTGGTGCATTATCATCCGAAGTCTGGTTTGGTGTCTCTTCCCCGGTAACCGGTGTAGTTAATACGTAAGGTTTTCTTATTTCAACAGATTCATTTCTGGAATCATCATCAACATCAGTGCTTGTATTTATATTCTTGATGTTTGCACGATGGGTGCTATCGCCCTGTTCACTACTGGACAACACAAAGTCCAGGTTTACCCGGGTCATTGTTCCTGCACCAAATAGAGGACTGCTTTGCTGAGCAACCACGTTGTTTACAATGAAGTCCAGTTCCATTCCGATTTTACTTTCATCAGCTTTAATCCAAAATTTCACCGGACCATTTTCTTCACCATATAGTCCAGATTCGGTTGTTTGAATTGATCCCAGTTCTTCTTCCCCTATCATTCCAATTATTGTAGTACCTGCCGGGGCCGGTTCCCCGTCAATTGAAATCGTCCCGTAAAACCCAGGTGGTGGAATAAGGGGAAGAGCATCCTGGGCAGATGCTCCCCCTTGAAGTAACAGCATGACAAATATCATTAGCTGTACAATTTTCCATTTCATGATATACCCATCCAATTACCAGGATTTCCCTGCCCATGGCACACTATTTTGGTCTGTGTTGGGTATGTCCTTGATGAAAAGCAAGTAACCCTTACCCTGTTCCAGCGTCGTATAATCAGTTAGGTCTATGGCATCATTTGTACCCACTTCTAATGTAATTGGTTGTCCATTGTCGTACATCACAAGCTGGGAATAATGCCATTGTGTGAAATGTTCCCCGTACTTGAGACTGACTAAAATCCTGCCTGCTGCAAGTTCTATTGGATCATCTCTTTGAGCACTTATTCCGATCATATTCCAGCCTTCATAAAGTAGTCTGCTGGGTGGTAGAGATAAAACATTCTCATCTGCCATGAATCCTATTGCCTGGTTTTCTGCTGTAACATTGATCCAATATCCGTGTAGCGGTTCCAGATCGGTTGGGGTCAAGAATGTCTGGGAAACATGATCTAATCCTACAAGTCCATCATTCTCAACATTTTGCAGTGCCTGGTCAATACTGCTGGGATCTGCATTGTTTGGAATTGATATCAAATTCCAGCCCATTTCCAGTGGGAATACCTTATCTGCGAATGCAACTGTTGTGCTGCCTGATATGGTGTCATCTGTCACCTGGACCATCACAAATTGGGTAAGGTCCGATTCAACTGACATCGTCGCCTCTCCATTGGCAAAGGTAACGTTTTCAGGATAATCCACAGCACTAACATTGTCAGCAGTTATGTTTATATTGGCAATTCCACTGTAATTCATATCAGTGCCATTTTCGGTCATGGCTCTTATTGTTATACCCAAAATATCTCCAGCATACACTGCACTTGCATCCGGTTCCAGATCAAACCGTGTAGCATTAGGTTCAATAGGTATTGGTGTCTCTTCTGTTTGGTTATTGGTGAAGATAATATCTTCCACGTCGTTACCATCTATAGTTACGATCAGGAAATTTTGATTGGTATTTATCCATCCCGTTCTCATCTCCTCGGTTACATTATAAGTTCCATTTGAGAGGTTTGCGAACTGGAAGAATCCTTCATTATCTGTTATAGTTTGATCAATCATCTCCCCAGTTGATTCATTCTTCAACATGATATTCCAGTTTTCTATACCTGGTTCTCCCTCGTCCCAGATACCATTGCTGTTGTTATCATCTACTTTAAATCCGGAAATATTGAAAGTAGATACATCCGTGATAATCCAATCCCACGTTACATTATCACTCCCATTTTCATTAGTGGCAATGGCTTTTACTTCTATTGTCCCGGCGAATGCACTAGTGTTGGTATATGAAGACGTTGTGACATTCATATCCATAAAGACCTCAACATCATTGATCAACCATGATACATTCACTTCCTGGTCAACTGTGATATCAAATGTTCTCATTTCCCCTATTTGATTAGTCACTGAAAGATTGGTGGGAGAAAAGTTTGTAATCTCCTGTGCTTGAGCTTGACCCATGAAAGCCATGAGTAATAGCACTCCAATCAAAATCACTTTTTTATCCATATTTTGACACTCCTTCTTAATTTATAGGAGAATTCAATTTCGATATAATTCAAATTGTGGCAATTAGATATATTTAACTATTAAAAACAATCCAATTTTCCCCCAAATTCCCGATTCGATCTCAATATTATTGAAACTCCCATGTTAACTCGTATCTCTCGATTATAAGCCTTTTGGGTGCTTAGATTTATATTTATGCCCTTAAAAAAGATATAAAAGAAAAGCATATTTATACTTTTATTTATTATTCTAAATCTTATGAATTAGCCTACACCTCTGACATAGTGAAAAAGTTTACGGGGATTATTCCATCATTATTCTTAAATAGACTGTCTCTGATTACAAATAATGGAACATGTAGGGATCGCTTTTATCAGGGGCATAAATATGTTCGGTCAAAACCGCATCACTATTGATGAAATGCAATATCTCCTGAGTGAGATAGAAGATGCTCACCTTCGTATTATAGACCTGTACAGGGCTGATAATATCATCTTCGAGAAGACAGGTATCCACTATGCCGAGGTAGGACTACGAATCCAGATGATACTCCAAAAACATTTTGGAAAAGAGATCATGGTGACCACCCGATCGATTAATACAGTAAAAGGATTAATGAAAAAGTGGGATAAACTTGACGATCAGAACTTGTAATCGATTCCAAATTCAGGTAATTTTGCTTTGGCAGCTTCTCGCTTCTCCTGATGTTCGATCAAGAAAGCTTCCATAAGTTCTCCGGCTCGTTTCTTACACTGACCGCACATGAGCTTTCCATTCTCACATTCCTGTTTGATCTCTAATACGTCGTTATCATCCTCAATGAGATGATACAGCATCAGTTCAAAGACCGTGCATTCATCTGGCAGGCCGCCGTGCTGTTTCTGCTCTTCCAGGGTCACCCTGCCACCCGTTTTGGCACGCATGATCTTCTTAGCAGCGCCTTTCGGGTCTTCTGTAAGCGCGATAATGCTATCCGGGATGCTGCTGCTCATCTTGCCGCCTTGCAGCCCGGTCATGAATTTGTGATATGTTGAAGCAGGGGGCATGAAAGCATACCCGCCGACCAAAAGCTCTACATCTTTAACAGCAATCCGGACATGTTCCAAACTGCCAATAACATCGATATGGCCTTCGAACATTTTGATTTCATCATCTTTGAAATCCACTGACAGCCTTTTACGTAATGTCTTGAAAGCCTCTTTGGGTGCTGATTTGGAATATATCTTGACTGTTCCATCTTTCTGGAACACATGGAACAAATTCATTTTATCAGCCAGCCCCCTGGTCAGCCTGATATGCGGGTCCTGGTCAGCACCTACTGGAATGACTACCGGACGCGGCCCGCCGAACTGTTTGAGCTGGGGATGCAGGATATCGGCACTCTGTACGGTGGCAGATACCATGTGAGCGATATTTGTCTCGCCATTAAAGCCGTATATGGCACTCAGTTCTGAAAAATTGGCTTTGATACCCAGTTCAAATGCCAGGTCCCTGACCTCTGGACTGGTTGACTGGAAATAGATTCGACCTCCTTTGGGTTCGAATCCCAGTGCGATGAGACTCAGTATATATTCTTCCACACCAATGCGCAGACAATCCTTCCACGAGATCCCCCGCACGCTGTGGGACTCCATATCTGCCACTGCCATTACCACGGTACCGCCCTGCTGCTGGTCCCAGATGATCTCCTCCATCACCATCTTGTGTCCAAGGTGAACGCGGCCTGAGGGCATGAACCCGCTCATGGCACCGAACGGTTTACCGGAATTCATGGCATCCACTATGGAATCATAACTGCGGTGCCCGAAAATGATGCCCCTGCGCATATACCTGTGGGGGTGTTTGATGTCGGATAAGAGTTTATTGAATGGACTAATGCCAAACTCATCAAAGAGTTTCTGGTAGTCTTCTATTGTTGTGGATTCCCATGGGTTTATCGTGTTCATGTTAGGGGTCAATAAATAGTCGGTGGATAAATAATTGTTTCTGTCACCCTATTAACTGCAACTTAATTTTCTATTACTTATCACACTATGATGTTACTCATTTTCAAGATACTGTATAATTTCTTTTTCAAATAATAACACGTCATCCAGATAATTTTTTATAGTATCTAAGACACGTAAATTATCTACATCCCCATATCTATGGACAAGCAAATTTCTGAAACCTGCCATATCTTCAAGTCTTAATGCCAGGTTTGGATCCAGTACTCTCTGCTGGCTAAGCATGTGAAAAATCTCCCGATACTCTTCAACCCGTCAAAACATTTTCGCTGCTACTATGTGGTTTGAGATGTCTATACATGCTTCAATAATCTCTAATAATGAATATTTTGCAGATTGAATATTTTTATAATTATTCAGAAACTCGTCTTCATCCATCTCATTAAATTCATGGAGAAATTCCATATCTCTTTCTATAATATCGAATTTTGCAGATATCGTTTCTTTATCTATCATTGAAGTACCCTTAATTTTCGCATTCTATCATACTCGTTGAAAATAGGCTTAAAATCAAGATACCTGCTTATCACAGAAGTTTCAAATTCAATCCTTTTCTTATCATCCCTGCACAACAGTAGTTTGCCTTTTAATACTTGATGAAGAAACCTCAATGTACCATTATTAAGTATTCTGACATCGATATCCTGTTTTATTTTAAATGTATTTTTCAATTCTCTTGCAATCTGAACAGGATATAATCCACTTCCCAACTTATCATCTGAAAGTAAGATTCCAATATCTATATCGCTATCGGTTCTGGCATACCCTCTGGCATGGGAACCGAATAAATATACTGCTATAATTTCATCATGTCGAGAAAAGATATTTTCCAAAACATCTGTACTAATATCTATCATTTTCTCACACCTGAACTACAATAAACTTGTTCTGGAATGGTAAAAATATATCTATATATATTCCCTGAAATTGAATTATCGTATATGGACCTTTTATCTATACATCCCATAAGGATCTTCAGGTTTTGCGGCCTGCTTCCTCAATCCCTTTAAATGTGTTTCCAACCCTTCAGCATCTGATAATAGCGGTTCAATATCTATCTTGATTGTAGGGATCAGCTTATCGATGAATTCGATAATATGAGCAGCCATTCTGGCATCTGAGATTGCTTTCCCTCTCTGGGCTATGGGCACTAATACATTAATATCTTGTATCTTTCCCATATTCAACAGCACTCCTGAAATCCCAGGGATAATGCCGTGCATGAGCGGTTCGATTTTCAATTGTTCCAGTTCTGCCCTGGCAGCGTCCGTGCTTCCCACTCCCAGGACTTTGAAACCATCCTCTTCCATAATCTGGATCTCAGGTGATACGATCCTCGAACAACCTGACTCTTCAGCAAATGACAGCACCATCCTTGCAATATCCCTTGCCATGGGGGGATATGGAGTGAATTCTGAGAGAAATACCACGATCTTAGCCTCTTCACTGGCATATATCCTGGCAGGTAATTTTGGTTTGGAATCATATAACATGGTAACAGGAGGGAATTCATCGGCATCAATACCACATATCTGGTCAAGGTTCAGGGCGTTGATCAGATAGCTTGCCACAATGGAATTTATTATATTTGTTGAAGGAAAACCGTTAATTACTGTGGCATTTTGTAGATTCATTTCTTTAAATTTGTACATTTTTATGTCCATTTTATCACCTGTATTACTTTCTTTTCGCTTTTAATTTAACTTATTCGATTTAACCATGGGAATGTTTAATTCAATTATGATTAATTCGCCCTTTTCATACCTTTCTCCACAGCTTCCCTGATAATATACCCTGCTTTATGCAGTATCCAGACCAGAGCAAATTACTTCTCAAAATTTATACAGAAAGTTCTTGGGCTGTCCCACGACTTTTCTTCTGCTGTGATTCAGTAGCTCCAGATGTTAATATCTGCTCATGAGCAAGCCTTACAATTTCAAACGTACTTGTATCAAGCAGTTGGGCAGCTTTGCTTAAAGATATCCTTCCATTATTGTATAACTCAAGTACATAGTCCTGGGCTCCCTTATACATAAACTGTCTTAAAGCAGTAGATTTATCCACATGCTCTTCCTTTATCTTGAGGTTTGCCAGTTCCATCAAATTTTTTGGTATCCTTAGCGGATAAGATGCTGCTGCAGTCATATTATACCTCCAAATTACGTATTGCTGTGTTATAGTTATGCACTGACACGTATTCCTTTATCCTATCTAGTGCTTTAATTGATTCATCTTTCGAAATCACTTTTAATTCATATAATCGTACTATTAGATCAGTTGGAATAATAAATGGTATTTCACTTTTATCAAGCAAGTTCAGAAATGCTCTGTCATCTGTAATGATTGCTTTTGAACACCCCCTTATTGATTCGTCATGCCCTTCTCCACCGCTTCCCTGATTATATACCCTGCTTTATGCAGTATGGTGTCCCCTAATTGTATATCCCGATTCATACTGGCAGTACAGGGATATGCATGATGTGTCTCTGATACAGTCTCCTTATAGTCTGCAGCATCTGTCCATTTCAGCTTCTTTGCCACGAACCAGGTGCAGCCGCAGGGGGCATCCCGCAGTATCACCACATGATTTATCATCCTGCCGTCCTCGCTTAACTCGATCTCAAGTTCTGGCTCTCCGAACCCCATATCCACGAACTCATCGATTATGGGTTTGCCTGTCTTTTTCAATGAGCAAAAAGGTTTAGGGAACTCACTTTCCACACCAATGGATTCAAGTTTTTCCTGGATTTGTTTCTGTAATCCCAGCGGTGCCCATCCTGGTTCATCAACAGGCACGATCACTGCTTTGGCACCTGTGGATGCTGCAAGCCTGGGTAAACCGGTTAGCAGATCAGGATGGATGCCAATGGCCAGAATTAGGTCACAAGCTCCCATATGTGGTAAGAAATCTTCTGGTTCTTCGATAAAATCAGCAGATCAGATGGCAGTTCATGAATCTCGACAATCCTATCTGCAAAAGATTGTCTCAAGCTTCGGCATTTATCGCACAGGTCACCACAGGATACGCAGAACATGCTGGGATTGACCAGATTGCCTACCACCTTTTTACCAAACTCACCTGTATAGAGAACACTTATCAGCATCTCATACCTCTGATTTTATGATCTCTATATAAGTTGGGTCAATTATCCAGCTAGCCCAGACCTTATCTTCGATCACTTCATTATCACGGTATGGTATATTGATCCAGATCGCTTCTTTTTCATCAAATAACAGATGCAATGCTATGAACCTATTACCATGGACTTTTTTTAGAAAATCCTCTTTTGATCTCGCAGTTGGGGTGGTCATGGGGTAATTTTTACATTTCTCATCAAAATTTGGTCTTTGAATCTTTATTCGCTTTTTAAGATTCGGTTCCATATCCACTATGGGAGGGCCCATAATTTGCACTTTTAACGAAATATTTGTAGGAGTGTTGGTAAATATTCGGTTGAAAGTATTATCGTCTATAGGGCCCGTGATTTTTCCGAATATCTGTTTTTTAGTCCGCTCCCCCATCTCCTGTATTTTTTTTATCACATTATCTAACCCTCTTATAGTCCATATTTCCTGCCTTAGCATTTCCTGGTTCTCGTCATAAACAGGTTCAAGCATATCTTCTGCAAATTTTACCGATTCGCTGATCCTGGAAATGAGTAAATTACCTGCAGAATTGGCAGCAGTTTCAGGATGTTTTGCCCGGTATTTTTTGGGTCTATCTGTAGTGGAGTCAATCCAGCCTTTGTTTTTCAGTCCTTCCAGTGTCCTGTATACAATGGGATGCTGCACATTGATTATCTTGCTGATGTCCTCTGCTGTCATCACTCCCCTGACCACTAATGAATAGTAGGCCTGGGCTTCCTTGTGAGTAAGGTCGAGATTAAGCAGGGCGCTTATTAATTGTTTGTCCATCAAATCCGCGATATTTATTATCATTATTATGTTGATAAAGACTGAATAACTATATATCTTTTTCCGTGACCGTTTCAATTCGTGTTGGTGATTATAATTTGAAGTATTTGTGGCATGAGATCGCCATATTATAGTTTTCCGCCAAACATATCAAAAAAAACAACGAACTGGTACGAACTCGAAACGAACGCTGGGTAATATGAGTTCGTCCCAGTTCGTTGTTTAAAAATTACTAAGACTATGCTATAATTGAAGCCCGATTCACAACATTATCAAGCTCTGCTTTGCGGTCTTTGCGCCCTTTGCGGTGAGTAATCTATACTATAAACCGCCAAGAACGCAAAGAAGTAAAAATTATGCCAACATGTAATGTAACGGTCACCTTTTTCCATTAATATTATATTTGATCATATCACCAATATGGTTATATATCGGAATATACTAAAAATCATATTACAAATTTCGTGGAGGTTTAGGGTAAATGGCTGTAATGGAAAATGGCGAAAAATATAGGTGTAATATCTGTGGAAATGAAGTCACTGTGACAAAAGTTGGGGGAGGAACTTTAGTGTGTTGTGGTGAAGATATGGAGTTGCTGAAGTAACTTCTTTTTACAATGAGAGCTCAGCGCTTTGAATTTTTTTGAGCTGGGATTTGGAATAAGCAGGAGAAAATAGCATGAGTGAACATAAAGAAATTCTTAAAAATATTGAGGAAAAGATCGGTTTTAAGCCTGGAATATTACATATGCTGGGAGAACTTGACCCTGATTTTTTAACTTCATACAACAGATGTGACAAAAAATTACTGGCAGATGGTGCATTATCAGCCAAAACAAAAGTACTGATGGCCCTGGCGGTAGTGGCCTCCCAGCGCTGCGAAGCCTGTACTGTATCACAGATGAAAAGTGCATTGAACAATGGTGCGACCAAAGAAGAGATCATGGAGACCATGAATGTCATCTTTCTCACTTCTGGAGCACCTGGAGTTGCAACATGCAAAGAAGCTCTGAAATTATTAGAATAAAGGGGGTATTAATTATGGCTGAAAAGAATTTCTTTCTTGGAATGAACACACCTGAAGATAGTATAAATCTGAATGAGACCGAAAAGAAACATACACCTGTGATCGAGGCACCGGATAATATCAAAGCCGGTGAGCCATTTGAGGTAACTGTAACAGTCGGAACAATTCTTCACGTAATGGAACCAGCACATCATATCCAGTGGATCGATGTATATGCAGGTGAGAACTATCTTGCAAAGGTCGTATTTACTCCAGGTTTTTCAAAACCCAAAGCTACATTGACAGTAGTGTTGGATTCTATTGGAAAAACATCATTCAAAGCAGTTGAAAGATGCAATATCCATGGGATGTGGGGAAATACCAAAGATATTTCAGTAGTTTAAACTGGTTTCGTTTCCTATGGAGGAGAATATTTAATCGGAAGTGTTTGTGTTGTCTAGAATAATGAAAATATTGTTAATATTTTCAGTTATCTTTTTGATCGGATTTGGCATTAATCCAGTTTCTGCACAAACAAATCCAGGAGAGTTAAGTTCAGACCAGTTCGAAGATCCCCTTGATAAATGCCAGGTTTGTCATGCAGAGATCTATGAACAATGGGACGGTTCCATGCATTCGGTAGCAGAAATAGATCCATATTATCAGGCTTTATTTCTAATGGCAAGCGAGGAAACAGATGGACTTACTGATACTTATTGTTCCAGATGTCATACTCCAATTGGATTGACATCTGGGGAAATGCCTCCTGTAGATGCTTCCAATATGAGCGAGATTGCATTAAAAGGAGTCCAGTGCGATTTCTGTCATTCAGTCTCAGGTATTGACGGAACAAGTAATGCACAATATATATTAACACCTGACGGAACAAAACGGGGGCCTTTTGAAGATTCAAGATCGCCAGCTCACAAAACAGAATTTTCAGAACTCCATACAAAAGCTGAGTTCTGCGGCATGTGTCATGACGTCAACCATCCTACTAACGGCATACCGCTTGAAGCTACGTATACTGAATGGAAGAACGGACCCTATGCAGCCGAAGGTATCCAATGCCAGGATTGTCATATGACCCCAGGCATCACACAATATGAGCAAAATCCTGGGAAGGCTTCAGGTATTGGACCAAACAGGGATCATATCTGGACACATTTTGGTGTGGGTGGGAATGCTTTCATGACCGATTATCTGGGTTCCGACACCCATAGGGATATGGCAATTGAGAGGTTGCAGATGGCAGCTGAACTTGAAATCATCCCGGACGGAAAAATGAGCCCTGGTGAAACCTTGAAATTTTGGATCAAGGTTAAGAATGTAGGAGCAGGACATTATCTCCCTACTGGTCTTACTGAGTCCAGGCAGATGTGGATAGATGTTCAAGCCACTGGGGAGAATGGTCAGGAGATATTCCGTTCAGGTGCTCTTGATGAACATGGGAATATTGATCAGGCCACGTCAATTTTCCATACTGTTTTTGGAGATGCTGATGGTCATCACACTGAGAAGGTATGGGAGGCTGAAAGTATTCTTTCAGATCACCGGGTGCCTCCAAAAGGTGAAGTGACTGAGCCATTCTCTTTCAAGATACCTGAAGACATTGCAACACCAATAACCATAACAGCAACTCTCAAATACCGATCAGCTCCGCAGGAAATGATCGACCATCTGTTCGGTGAAGGAGAATTGGAGGTCCCGGTTATAAATATGACGCAGGAATCTTTAATCTTAGGAGAAAAAGATCAGAGTACACCAGGGTTCCAATTTACTTTACCGGTAATTCTGGGGTTAATTTTAATAATATATGCTATAAAAGGATTCAAACAATGAATAAAGAATCAGAACCAATTCCAGATAAAACAATCGACTGTATCGGGCTGTTCTGTCCGATCCCCATCTTCAACACTACTGAAGCTATTAATACTATTGAGATCGGAGAAGTGCTTGAAGTGGTGACCGATGATCCTGCCTCTACTCATGATATTCCAAGGTGGGCCAAGAGGACAGGTCATAAGTTTTTGAAGTTCGAGGATCTTGGAGAACACTATCGTTTCCTGATCGAGAGGACTAAATAATTGAGGAAATAATATGAGCGAAAATCTATTATATGTACAGACAAGCGGTATAGATACACCTGAGCGATTGTATTCTCCATTCATACTTGCCCAGACCGCAAAGGCAATGGGTATTGATGCAACTGTATACTTTTTAGGGATGGGTATTACGGTTTTGAAAAAAGGTGCAGCTGAGAAGATCCAACTGGGAAGTTTCCCTAATTTAAAGGTGATCCTTGACCAGACAGCAGCTGCGGGTGTAAAGATCATGGTGTGTGAAGCCAGTTGCCAGCTCATAGGACTGGACCGAGGCGATTTCATTCCTGAAGCAGATATTGTTGGTGCTGCCACTCTGAATGACCTGGTACTGGAAGCTGACGGCACCATGTGGTTCTAAAAAAGGTGAGATCAGTTGAACATAGTGTATATGGATAATGCTTCCGGGGCGCCAGTGGATAAGCGCGTCATAGAAGCAATGCTGCCATATTTTGAAACCCAGGTCGGTAATCCTGCATCCCTCCATACTTCTGGTATCAATGCCAGAAGAGCTTTGAAACAATCCCGGGAATCAGTAGCGAACTTGATAGGAGCCCAGAGTAAAGAAATTATATTTACTTCAGGCGGGACCGAATCCAACAACATTGCATTAAGGGGTGCAGCACATCGCAAAAAAAAAAAAGGAAACCATATTATCACCACAGCTATTGAGCATATGTCTGTGGTCAATACCTGTAAAGACCTCCAGCGAGAGGGTTTTGAGGTAACAACAGTACCTATTGATAAAGATGGTCTTGTGGACCCAAAACGTATTGAACATGAGATCACTGACCAGACTATATTAATTTCCTGTATGTATGCTAATGGTGAGATCGGTACCATACAACCAATTGCTGAGATCGGTACGATCGCAAGAGATCGGGATATTGTTTTTCATGTAGATGCAATAGCTGCTGCCGGTAAGATACCCATTGATGTGCAGCGGGACAACATTGATCTACTTTCAATTTCAGCCAATGATCTCTATGGTCCTAAAGGAGTAGGGGCATTGTATGCACGAACCGGAGTCCCTTTAAGACCTGTTATGACAGGGGGAGGTCAGGAAAAGGGACTGCGTTCAGGTTCTGAGAATATTCCCGGCATCGTGGGAATGGGAAAGGCCTGTGAACTGGCTAAACTGGAGATGGGAACTTATGCTGACAAAATGGAAAAACTTCGGGAAAAGTTGATCGAAGAGATATTAGGTAACATTAAATATGCATATTTAACAGGTCACCCAACGAGACGGCTGCCAAATATTGTCAGTTTAAGGTTTAGCTTTATCGAAGGAGAGAGTATTATAATGAGTCTGAGTGATCTGGGAATTGAAGCTTCTACCGGCTCTGCCTGTTCGGTTAAGACCCTGGAACCTTCTTCGGTATTGATCGCTATCGGCCTGCGCCATGAAGAAGCACACGGCTCACTGCTGCTCTCGCTTAATAAGTGGAATACTGACGAAGAAGTGGACAAAGTGCTTGAGAGTGTGCCAATTGTGGTGGATAGATTAAGAGCCCTGTCACCATTGTACCAGGGTGAATGATTTAAATTTAAATGGAACTTAGTGATTATTATGGAAATTGAATATTCGGAAAAAGTAAAGGATCATTTCAGAAATCCCAGAAACGTAGGAACAATAAAGGATGCGGATGCAATTGGCAGAGTAGGAAATCCAGTATGCGGGGATTTAATGGAGATCCAGCTTAAGGTGGAAAAGAATATCATTAAAGACATTAAGTTCAAGACCTTCGGATGTGCCTCTGCAATAGCCACCAGCAGCATGATAACTGAAATGGCTATGGGGAAGACCCTGGAAGAAGCGCTGGAGATCACAAGGCAGGACGTGGCAGATGAATTGGAAGGGCTGCCGCCAGTTAAGATGCACTGTTCCAATCTCGCCGCAGATGCGCTGCATGCTGCTATTGGGGATTATATTGAAAAACAAAAGCAGGGTATCACAAAATTGGGAGAAAATGAATATGAAGTTGCAGTTATTGGCGGCGGTGCTGCCGGATTGGCTGCAGCCAGTATGTCCTCTTATGTGGGACTTAAGACCGTTATTTTCGAAAGCGACTCCTGGGGCGGCCTGCTTAATAAATTTTGTCCTGAAAAACTAATAGAGAACTATCCGGGCCTATCAGATAAAATTACACCCCGTGAATTGACCGAATCAATGCTTGCTGATGCTAAAGAACAGGAAGCTGATCTGAAAAACGAATATGTGAACGATGTTGGGATCGATGGGGAATTTAAGACCCTTACGACAGATTCCGGGACATATAAAGCCAAAAAACTGGTACTTGCTTCAGGAAGTTCACCTGTGAAAACAGGCATCCCAGGTGAGGAAAAGTTTGGCCAAAATGATGGTGGTGTATTTTATCTTACAGCAGATCCATCCAAATTGACTGATAAGAGGGTACTGATATATGGCAGAGGATACAATGCAGTCTCCACAGCCAGATGCCTTTCAGGTATTGCCGCAAATATTACTCTGGTGACTGACCAGGATTCTTTTGTAGTACCCAAACGTGAGATGGATAAGATAAAATGTATTGAATCTATCAAATTACTTACTTCAACATCCCTCGTTGAGATACAGGGGGCCACAAAAGTGGAAAAGGCTATGTTGATGGATTTGAAAGAGGATGAGAAGCTGGAGATGTATATCGATGTAGTGGTTCTGGCCACTGAGATGACACCAAATATCAAGCTGATTGAAAACTTGGGTGTCGAGATGGATGATTCCGGATTTGTTAAGACCGATAAATATCAGCGGACCAATATTGATGGGGTGTATGCTATCGGAAATATTACATCTGAGATAGATCTGCTGGTAGTGGCTGAAGCACAGGGTGCCATCGTGGCGCATGATGCTTATAAGAAGTTACGGGTAAAGTGAGAGATATAATACCTTAAAGGATCAACCCAACATTGTGTGGATAAAATTGAAATGCGATATATGGCAAATTTTTAAACATCAGGATATTAGCTAAAAAAATTATCAGGGCTGCAAATGCACAACAAATAATCTTAATCGTTATACCCCGCAGCTCTGCTGCGATTGGGACAAGCTATGGTCAATGCAACCTCAGCAGCCTGAGCTACCCCACTGCTTTGCTGCCACGATCCATTTTTCAAACCTGGCAATAACAGCGATTCGCATGGGACATTCCTGATATTGTGAACTGTAATAAATATATCACCAAGGAATTTATTTTTGTATGGCATCGATCATTTCAAATAATTTGTTCAGGACATCTTCGAACTGTAATATTTGACTGTAGTATTTCTTCATGACCTCAAGTCGTGCCATATCTTCCTGACTTGTTGCTTCAGATTCATATTTTTTTATGAGGGCAGGAACCTTCTCTTTGGCAATATTGATCTCGGGCTGGTAATGCATTTTGATCTGCTGGTTCCATATCCTGAACAGGTCATTTTCCACATAAAGATACACTTTTTTCGAGCCTGGTCTGGTTCTTCGTTTAATGATACCAAATGCTGACAGGTATTTTAGTTTCTGGCTGATTGAGGTCAGGCTGTAGCCGGTCATGCCCGCCAGTTCTTCCATGCTCACTTCACCGGGTTCAAAAAATAAAATGCCCATTATGCTTATGCTTAGATTATCGATTCCTAAGGCACTATGGGATTCTTTAAATATATCGATAAAGTCTTTTACCATTGGGTCAACGTGTAATTCTGGCATTTTTACTATTTTTGGTATTTATTGAATGTTCAATATATAGTTATTGATTTTTGGATGCTGATTGCTCTATTAGTGAAAGGGGGGAAAATATTGGAATTGAAAAAAGAATCCAGACATCAATCCTCAATGCCTTTTTATTCATTTAAAAATCCTCCAGATCGAACACTATAAAACCCTCTTTTCTAAACTTCTCCTTGTTTTGTATCTTCTTTGCCATTAAACCAAAATATTCAATTCGATTATCATTATTCCACGTTAAATGTCCTGATTTTTCCTTCAATAACTCAAAGATACGTTTAATATCATTCTCATTCAAACGGCTCCATTTACACTCCACAAAAAGAATCTCTCTCGCATTCTCGTTCATTGCTACAATATCTATCTCCTTATCCTTGAACCACCACCGTCCCATCTTGTTAAACTTAAAAGGCAGCATACCGATATTTATCTCAAGAAACTCTTCAGACACCTTTTCAAATATCCTGCCCAGGTGTCGATTGTAGTCTTCATCAAAACCTGATATTCCATCTGTAGAAATAATCTCGGATTTATTCGGATAAATGAACCTGAAATAAAAGTTGAAATAATTATCAGAAAGATGGTATCTCCGGTTCCTTTTCCTTTCCTTATCATTAAAGACCGGATATATTTCTTTTACAATGTGCAGTTTTACCAGGTTGCTCAGGTATTTTGAGACTGTAGGTGCTGGAAAATCCGTATAATTCGCGATTTCACCGAACTTTGTATTGCCAAAAGCAATGGCTTTTAATATCTTGAAATATCTGGTGGGGTCCCTTAATTCACTTTTTATCAGGACTTCTGCTTCTGCGAATAGGGTTTTATCTGGCTGGAAAACCTCTTCTAATTTCTCACCACTGTCAAGCCGGTAACATACCTCTTTGATATATTCAGGTATGCCATCAGTAATACCAAATACTCTTATTGCCTCTTCAATTGAGGGAATGCCAAACTGCAGTATATGTACTGCTTTTAGTGGCATTATGAATAACTGTCCGGTCCTTCTTCCATACAGCGGGCTTTTTCGGTCCAGCAGGTAGCTTTCCATCATTGATATTGACGAGCCGCACAATATGAGCTTGATTGTGGTGTTCTTCAGGATCTCATCCCAAATCTTCTGGAATTTGGATAAAAGAGCTTTGTTCTCTAATATGAGGTTTGGAAATTCATCCAAAACAATAATCAATCTTTCTTCTTTGGCAATCTGTTGGAATAATTCTTCCCATGTGAAGTCGGCTTTTGCTATCAATGGATTATCAACGGTTTTTGCTATGATTTTTTTGAAGGAATTCAGGTTGTCCTCTTCTAGTGCCTGTTCAACAAAAAAGTATGCCGCCTTTTGTCCTTTTATGGCTTCTTTTATTAGTTCGGTTTTCCCGATACGTCTTCTTCCGTAGATTACTATAAATTCAGCTCGGTTTGAATTAAAGAATTTATTTAAGGAGGCAAGTTCTTTTTTTCTGTTCACGAATATATCTAATTTACTCACGATTATAATAATCGTATGTAAAGTATAAAAGTTCAACGGTTTATTTGTTTCATCAAACTCAGCTGCGCTCAAAGATACTCCAAAACCTCTCAAATATTCCCAACCCGCCCCAGCACAATCTTTTTCCCCACACCTTCGCTTTCACCCAGCGGGTCAAATGAGAATAACAATAATACTTAAATAGTTTCATGAGCATACCGTATTTTTGGCATTTACCAAATATTCAAATAATACAAATTAATGTTAACAATACCAAAATTATTAAATGGTCTTAACCACCCATATTATTAAAAGAGGGAAATATTCATGTCTTTGCGAAAATTATCCAGTTCAATATTCATAATAATTTCAACTATTATTCTAATCCAATCAGCTTATGCCCAAAACATTCATATTATTGATGTCTATTCTGATATTGATTCAGCAGATATCACAATTTATTCTGATGACCAATATTCTGACATAACTATTGACGCCAAATTGATACTTGATGAAGAAGTCCTGAGATCAGAACAGTTCTTTATTGAAGAGATTGCTCCAAATTCAGATATAACCAAAATATTATTCTGGGACCTGAATATCTCACCAAGAGGATCATATCGCACAGTGATTAACCTTTCCGTGGACGGTTCTCTCATGGAAACAAAATATTCTAATTTCTCATACGGATCACCAACTATTCCCAGAATTTTCGTCAAAGATATCGTTCCAGATTCCAGTGGGATAAGTGCCATTCTTGCACCCTACATCACACAATCCGGTTCAGAACCAATACTAACAGATGTTGAATACATGCTGCTGGATGGTGACACTGTGATCTACCGCACCTCAGAACGCCGTATAGTAATCAGCCAGGCCACACCACTTTCAGAGGATTGGAATGTACGCCTTGAAAACAATAAGCTTTACTCAGGCAGGATCAAAGCCAAGATCTCATCACCAAGAGAAGCCATAATTGCATTATCTGAAGATTTTACTTCAATGGATGATGCCCGCATAACTGAACTTTTCAGGGACGAGACAGGTGCTAGTGTCACAGTCCTGGGGATGTCACAGGTACCCTATACCGGAACCATTGTATTCACTGTGTTAAAAGATGGTGACATTATTGAAGAGATTAAGGAGCAAAGTCCGATCTTAATGGCAGAAGACGATGAGACAATCGAAGTTTCATGGAATGGAAGACTCCCACCAGATATCTATGAACTTAGTGTTAAGGTGATAGGCAATGACGGTGATATTCTGGACAAATGGGACACCCTTATTGAAGCAGAAGAAAGCATTTATGCTGCACAAGAGACCATGCCAGATTCAACAGAGTCTCCGGGATTCAGTATTTATTTATCCATATTCTCACTTGTAATTCTAATTCTGTTATCAAAGCGGGTTGGCCGCAATAACGGGTGATGCCCGTGTATGAACTGTTCATAGCTATAAGGCATCTGACCTCGCGCCGCAGACAGACTATCTTTTCTGTACTTGCGGTCGGGCTGGCAGTCATGCTGCTCATGTGGTCACAGGCGGTAATGGTAGGTTTTACCGATGAGATGTATTCAAAGACCGTTGACACGATGATGCCACATGTAACAGTTGAACCACAGGAAGGTGAAGATTACATCCATCTGTACCGTAATCTCATAGAGGATATCAATGAGATCGATGGCGTAATTAGCATATCACCTGTCCTTACAGGGGCGGCTACATTTGAATACAAAGGCAAGAACAAAAATGTGGTCATGCAGGGCATACGGGTTGAAGCCCACAATTCCGTGATGTATATCAATGACAACATTATCGAAGGCAATTTCAGGGATCTGGAGATCTCTCCCAACAGTGTAGTGATTGGTGATGCCCTTGCTGAAAAACTCGATGTGGGAATTGGCGATACCATAGATGCTTCATTTCCTGAAGCAAATCCTACAAACCTGAAAGTTGTGGGCATCTATAACAGCAAAACGCCCATGGATGAGACTCTGGCATTTACGTCCCTGTCCACAGTCCAGAATTTTCTTGACGTGTCCAACGTTATAACAACTATTTTGGTTCGCGGGGATGACCGTGAGCGGGCACAGGCAATATCAGAAGAGATAGATGCTCTGGGGTATCCTGCTTCAGGCTGGAAAGAGACAAATCCGGAAATAATACAGACACTTAAATTGGAAGGGACAAGCAATGCTATCACACTGGGTCTTATCATAATTATAGCATCTTTTGGGATAGTCAGTACTCTGTTTATGTCAGTCATGGAAAAGACCAAAGAGATAGGCATGCTCATGGCAATGGGAGTGTCAAGAAGAAGCATTATGGTAATATTTGTAATGGAAAGCAGCATTCTGGGGCTGTTGGGGGGATTGATTGGCGTGATACTGGGTGCGGCGCTTGCCCTATATATGGGGTCATATGACTATGGATTTGAAGTCATGGCAGGCATCAGCTCTATCCCATTTGTCGTCAGGATACAGGATGCGGTCATTATTGTGTTGTTCACATTCCTGATAAATCTCATCGCCGGGATATACCCTGCCAGTCGTGCTTCAAAGCTTAAACCGGTAGAGGCGATTGGCCGTGATTGAGGGGGATTGCCATGTTTGAGCTGGATGTTGCTACAAGACATATCAGGTCACGCCGCAGACAGACCTTATTTTCCGTCATTGCAGTATCACTGGCTGTGGGGATAATCATAATATTCATGTCAATGATGGGCGGTTACACGAGTATATTGATCGATTCAACAACTGAGAACCAGGCTCATATCACGATCATGCCAAAGGAGGGCGAGGATTACATACACCTCTACCACGGGCTTGAGAAACATATCTATACCCTGGAAGGTGTAGAGGGAGTTTCGTCATATTTCCAGGGTGAAGCTGCCCTGCAATACAAGCACAACGCTGAAGGGGTGTTATTGTACGGTATCAATCCCGAAGATGAAACCCTGGTCGTTAACAGAGATAAATATATGCTGGCCGGGGAGTTTGCATCAATTGAAAATCCTGGCAGTCGCATAGTCATGGGTGTTAAACTTGCCAAAAACCTTGATGTGGGGATGGGTGACAGTGTCACAGCCCAGGTCCCTGGTGCAGAACCCACCAATTTTATTGTTACCGGCATATTCCAGACCGGAACGCCGCTTGATGAAACGATGGCATTTGTAAATATTGGGCGGTTGCAGGATCTCTATGGAGTAGGGGATGTAATAACAGGAATGGGGATAAAGTTGTCTGATCCTTATGCTGCTGAAGATTTGGCTAACGGGATTGACCGCGAAACAGGCTATGATGCCATAAGCTGGATGGAGCAGAATGCAGAAATACTGACCCTTCTTGCGTCCTCGGAGGGTATGGTTTATTTCTTTTATATTATCATCTTTGGCATATCGGGTTTTGGTGTCGCCAATGTCCTGATAATGATAGTTATGGAAAAGACGGGTGAAATAGGCATGTTAATGGCTATGGGCACATCCCGGCGAAGTATAATGCTGATATTTTTACTGGAAGCGGCGATCCTGGGAATGATGGGAGTTGTTATCGGTTGTATATTGGGATATGTAGCATCGGCGGCAATTGCATCCATTACGATACCCATACCTCCCGAGATGTACTTCGGGATGGACCATCTGCCTGTAGTAATAGAATTTAAGAATTTCATCTCAGCAAGTGTTTTTGCTTTGGTAATTAATATCATAGCCGGAGTATTCCCTGCCAGGCGTGCTTCAAAAATGGATCCAGTGGAGGCGATTTATAGTGTCTGAAAAGTATATAATCCAGATAAAGAACCTGACCAAAATATTCGGTGACGGAGTGGAAATAAAAGCCCTTGATGGCGTGGACCTGAATATTGAACAGGGCGAGTTCCTAGCTATTGTCGGTCCGTCCGGTTCTGGCAAGAGTACACTGCTAAACCAGATAGGTATTCTTGATACTCCTACCAGCGGTACTATCCTGCTGGATGGGGTCGATGTAACGAAAATGTCTGATAAGCAGCGCTCAGTTACAAGAAATAAGCAATTGGGTTTCATATTCCAGTATCATCACCTGCTGCCTGATTTTAATGCTCTTGAGAATGTGATGATGCCAATGTTGATCAGTGGAGTGAAATCTTCTAAGGCACGAGAGACTGCTCGCAAGATGCTTGATGAGGTAGGCCTGGGGGATCGGATGAAACACAGGCCCAACCAGTTATCCGGAGGCCAGAACCAGCGGGTGGCCATTGCCAGAGCGCTGGTGAACAAGCCCAGTATTGTTATCGGGGACGAACCCACAGGTAATCTTGACACTAAAGCCAGCGAGAACATCTATGAACTGCTGCGTAGATTGAATCGCGAGCATAACCAGACCTTTATCCTGGTGACCCATGACGAGCGCATGGCTGCCAAGACCGAGCGGATCATTCGACTGGTAGACGGCCGTATTGTTGAAGATTCAGGTGGCGCCTAATAGCTTAAGGATGGTCTCGCCGAACTTCCGGGCCGCTTCAGGACCGTTGCCAGTAACAATATTTCCATCTATTGAAACAGGTTTGTGAGTGAGGTACCCATCTCGTTGCGTGATATAATCTTCTGATGAAGGAAAAGTAGTAACTTTTTTGTCTTGTAGTATCCCGGATTCAGCCAGGATCATTGGTGCAATGCAGATAGCAGCAGTCACTTTATTCAGATTATTTGCTTCTACTGCCAGCTTATGAAGCAGCGGGTTCTGGTGGAGTCCATACTCTTCAACCCCGCCGCCCCCTACAAAAACTACAGCATCAAAATCATCAGCTTTAACATCTGATATGTTGGTCGTAACGTTGACCTTTGCCCCCAACTTTCCAGTAGCTGTACCTGTTCTGGTAGATGCTACAGTTACATCCACACCTGCTTCTTCAAATATCTTTTTTGGAACCAGAAGTTCTTCGTCCCTGAATCTGTTTGGGGCGATTACCATTAAGATTGATTTTTCCATTTTGAATCCTCCTGATAGAAAATATTGTGGAAATAAGATTAAGAGATTTATGATTTATATTACATTTCACGGCTTGATACATATAAGATGTAGTTTTCCAATTATAGTAAAAAACCAAACAATTAATTAAAATAAGCCATAGAGATCACAGAGGGGCATAGAGGGTAAAATTAAGTGTAAGCTGTCGAGTAGAGCCTATAGCGCACCTCTTAATAGTAACCGCAGATGAATATAGATTTTAGGGCAGCAGCGGCTTATTTAATTAAATAACCTTAAAATTATATTTCGGTTAGGGCCCCCACCTGCAACCTCCCACCCAAGCAACCATTATCACTTCGCACCCAAACCGCCGATTCAATCGAAAAGCACCTGCTACCCCCCCTCACCACAAGGGCAGCCGAAGCAGTTCAGGACGGGCATCCGGGCAAAGTGAAGGCGAGAGGGGCTGGAATCAGTTCAGTATTAACCACAGATGAACACGGATTTTACGGATGCGCACGGATAATAAATAAATCCGTGAAGATCCGTCTAATCCGTGCCATCAGTGTTCGAATTTGATAAAAATTTGAGAACCATAAAAAGGCATACATTTTTGGAAAATGATGCAGGATCTAACCAATCAATCACCTTAACCGATGACTTATGAAAGGAAGCGGTAGGAGAGCCGAGGAATGGATGGGGGTAAAATTCATTTCAATAGTCCCAAAAATCCACATGGTTGGCTGCCACCTTGATGCCCTATCGGGCAGTGGTGGCAGGGGCAGCTATACATGGTCACCCCCCTGGACCGCCAAATCAATCAAAAAGCACCTGCCAGCTCCCTCACCACAAGGGAGGGCGGAGCAGATCGGAAGAAAAGATGGGGGCTGTTCATCCTCAATGCACCTGTTGCTCATCTCCTTTCAAAAGACTGAATACTGGTATCACAGTAAGCGGACGCAGGCATCAGAGTTGGAAAGAGGAAGTAATATGGCGAAAGTTCTTTATTTATATGCTTTTTTCCTATGAAGCACTGAAAAAACTTTTAATGTATGGATATCAAGTTCTATTAAAATTCGGTAATCTCCAACCCTGGCACGGTAAATATTTCTTGTTCCAGCCAGTTTCTTAACATCCATTCCTTCTGGAAAATCAGGAAGCTTCTTAAGAGCATCTTTTATTCTTTTAATGTCATTAGCAGGAAATTTTTTAATTTCTCTGATGGCGTTTCTTTCAATAAGAACATCTTAGCTCATTATCAATTTCCTCAAGAGGAATAAACTCGGTATCTCCACGCCCGGCCATTGTTAGGTAGTTTTTTATATTTAAAATTTCTTCATCATCAGGGAAAACTTCCCCCATAAGGAGGAGAGTCTCAACATGTTCAAGTCTTCTTAAGACTTCATCCAGTTTAGCATTATAATTTTCAACTGATGATTCCATATTAACAAATATTGGCTAATGTTAGATATATTTTGTGAATAATAGCTTCATACTTTGTATCAATAACTGCAATCACCATCCAAACATCCATCCTCACTTCACACCCAAAGCCCGCCGGAATAATCGAAAATCGCCTGCCCTCACACCACGAGGGCAAGCAGAGAAGATCAAGACGGGCACCCGGTATAAGTAAACCGAATGGTGCGGCAGGGATTGAGAAATAAATAACAACGAACTCAAAACGAACACGTACGAACTCGGAGTTCGTATCAGTTAGTAACAGTTCGTTGCTAATCATTTTGCCCT
>Ga0114930_10000907_pt1 | contig 29897 bp, 25 predicted proteins | sample AnhtaG_FD_87300 | JGI IMG/M metagenome (GOLD analysis project Ga0114930, IMG submission 87300) | Deep subsurface microbial communities from Anholt, Denmark to uncover new lineages of life (NeLLi) - Anholt_01485 metaG | ecosystem: Environmental > Aquatic > Marine > Oceanic > Sediment | place... | reverse complement strand
TTCCTCAGAATCCCCTCCTTCCCCTGCATCTAGCCGCCACAGTCCTCCGCAGAGAACCGTGCCGCCCATTATACTTCTGGGCGGCGTTCGTCGCCATCAACTCGGACAATTGTCTTGGCTAGGTAGCTGTGATATAATCGGAGCCGGCTTCAGAGCGAGCCAGTGACGTGAAGGGGAGTGTAGCATGCCTCTTGTACAGAGTCAGATCTTCATCGCTGCTCCGCCGGAGAAGGTATGGGCGTTGATCAGTGACCTGGAGAGAGGACCGGAGTGGAGTGTGGTTACCTTGAGCTGCGACATAACCTCTGGCAAGCCTTTGGGCGTTGGCTCGACGTACTGCGCGGTCAGCAAGTTCGTGGCGAGCGAGATCACAACGGAGCACGAGATCGTGGAGTGGGTCCCGCCAAGCAGAGTGGTCAGCGAGGTGACCAGGGGGGCCGAGTCTACTCTCACTCAGACCTGTGAGCCACAAGGAGAAGGCACGCTTCTGACCATGAGCAACGAGTTTGCCCTGCCAAGAGGGGTTCCCGGACCTCTCGGCGACAAGGTGGCGCAGCAGGTTGCCAATACCCTGTCGCGGGAACTGGCGCGTATCAAAGAGGTGGTGGAGGGGTCATCGCCCGGGGTGGCGTCGGGAGACGAAGCGGATTGCAGCGAGCGCGGCTGATGAGGATCCTGGTCACGGCGGCCCTCGACGAGTGGGGGGTCGAGAGGCTGAGCGACTACGGGCAGCTCTCGTACGAGGGATTTGGCGAGAAGAAGCGTTTGCTCGCAGGCAGGAAGCTGGTGCGGGCCCTCCAAGGGTTTGACGTTTTCGTCACCGAGGTAGATCAGGTGCGAGCCAAGGTGTTGAACCAGGTTGACGGCCTACAGGTGATCGCTTGCTGCAGAGCGGATCCGGTGAACATTGACGTCGCCATGGCTACGGAGATGGGGATACCGGTGCTCCACGCTCCCGGTCGGAACGCTCAGGCTGTTGCGGACCTGACGGTGGCTTTGATGTTGATGAGCTTGCGGCACATCCCACCAGCGATGGATATCGTGCGCCAGGAAAGTGGCCCTCAGGGGATGATCAAGATGGCAGTGGCTTTCTTCGAGATGAAAGGCAATGAGCTATGGGGGAAGACGGTGGGGATCATCGGTCTGGGAGCCGTAGGACGCGAGGTGGCAAAGCGGCTGAAAGGCTTCGACACCGAGTTGATTGTGTATGACCCCTATGCGTCCCTGGATGTGGTGGAGGGCCACCACGCTCGCAGCGTTGATCTGGAGACGCTGTTGAGACAAGCGGACGTGGTGACGCTTCACGCCTCGCTGACCGAGGAGACAAGGGGTCTACTTGGCGGACGCGAGTTTGGTCTGATGAAGCATACGGCACGCCTGGTCAATACAGCAAGGGCCGAACTGACCGATGAGGAGGCTCTTTTCGAGGCGTTAAAGGAGGGCAGGATAGCTGGAGCGGCCCTCGACGTTTTCGGCCAGGAGCCGCCTCCTGCGGACCATCCTCTCTTGCAACTGGCGACTGTAATCGCCACCCCCCATATCGGCGGCAACACTCATGAGGTGGCGATCCATCAGTCACGCATCATAGTGTCGGACCTGGAGCGACTCTTTCGGGGCGACACACCACTGCACATCGCCAATCCGGAGACGTTGGACCGTTTTCAGTGGCGTGACTGATCTCGCGACTTCCCCTACACTATAGGCCAGTGCCCGTACCCTACCAGAACGACATCAAGAAGGAGGTCAAGACATGGCGGGCTATGAATCCAGCGCAGAAATGGAACGGGTGATCGCCCGCTGGCTTGAGTTGCTGGCAGAGGATGAAGCCATAAGAGAAGGATGCGAAGGGTACGACGTATCTGTGGAGTTTGAGGTAGAGGATCTCGATCTGTTTTTCTACACCCATTTTGTGGATGGTCGCATTAGTTGTGGGATGGGTGAGTTCCCCGGGGAAGCTATGGTCGAGCTCTGCATGTCCAGCGAGGTCTTCGACGGCATGTTCAGCGGTGAACTGGACGCGACAACGGCTGCGATGTCAGGGGATCTGGCTTTCTCAGGAGACGTATCAGCAGCCATGGGCCTGCAAAGCCTAGAGGACGACTTGAATCGTCTTTATGTGGTCGCCCGAGGGGAGCCAACATAGGTGTCAGGCGACGGCTACCTGCTGAGCTGGGATGCCGGAAGTGGCGGCTGGAGGGCTGTGGTCGTGGACACGCAGGGTCGGCTGGTAGATCTCGGCCTGCGGGAGGGGCGAGTTGTCCGGGCACCGAATCTGCCCGCTAGCCTCGAGTTCGATCCTGAGGAGATGTGGGCTACCTTTGGAGAGCTAACCAGGCAAGCGCTTTGCTCGGTACCTTCCGAAGCGATTCTCGCTGTGAGCACCACTAGCTTCAGAGATGGCGTCGTGTTCTTGGACGGGAACGGGCGGGTGCTTTATGCCGGTACCAACAGGGACGCCCGCTCGGTTGCTCAGGGCTTCGAGATGGCTCAGCGCCACGGAGAGACGATCTATGCTCTGACGGGACGCTGGCCCGTGGGTCTTGACGCTGCGGCGCATTTGCTGTGGATGCGCGAGTTCAGACCGGAGGCGTACGGGCGCATCGCTAGAATGCTGATGGTCAGCGATTGGTTGGTCTATCGGCTGTACGGCGAGTACTGCTCCGAGCCAAGCAACGCTTCTTCGTCCCTGCTGTTTGACATAAGTCGAGGGGAATGGTCCACGGACATCGCAGAGCTGCTGGAGGTGTCTCCTGACATCTTCCCACCTCTTCTCTCGCCAGGCCAGTTGGCCAGCGGCCTCACCGATGAAGCAGCCGAGTTCCTTGGCTTGGCGCCGGGAACTCCTGTGGTCGCGGGTCTTGCTGATTCTCAGGCGGCTTGTCTCGCCTGCGGTGCCGTGAACGACGGCGACACCGTGGCGATCGCGGGTACGACGATGCCTCTACAGATGACTCTGACGGAGCCTCTTATGGACGGCAAGCGTCGCACATGGACGGGCGCTCACGCTCTTCCTCAGCTATGGAGCCTGGAATGCAGTGCGGGTTTGGCGGGGATCGCTTATCAGTGGCTGTGGCAAGCTTTTGGGGACGATGAGTCTGTGGAGGAACCATACGAGCTATTGACGGCGGAGGGCAGCAAAGAGCCACCTGGTTCAGCGATGGCCTTCATGGGCCCCTGGATCGCGGACCACAGCGGTTTGCAGTTCCCCTCGCAGGTAGGCTTCCTGGCTCCTTTTCCGACACTGCTGGCTCCGCCGATGACGAGACCGAAGATGGCTCGCGCCGTCTTGGAGAACATCGCCTTTGCGGTAAGGGGCAACCTTGGCCAACTGGAGGAGGTATCGGGCAAGAGGGTGGAATCGCTCAAGCTATGTGGAGGCCTCACCAGATCCGGCCTCTTCAATCAGATTGTGGCCGACGTCTGCCAGATACCGGTGCACGTCTCCGCCATGAGGGAGACGTCGGCGCTAGGGGCGGCCATGTGTGCCGCCGTGGGAGCTGGGATCTATGACGGTCTGCTGACTGCCACCGAGGGCATGGCCGCTTCGGAGGAGAGCGTGGAGCCAGACCCCACCATGCGCAGCAGGTATCGGACTCTGTACAAGCGGTGGCTGAAGACGTATCAGAAGCTATGGGGCCGGTAGCACCGGACTCATGGCAAGATTCCTTGTATAGCTCGGCAGAGGTGGGAGCCTCTGCTAGGGAAGAGGTTGTGGCATGTCTCAAGATATCAAGTACCAGATAATCTCCGTGGTGAATGAGCTGTATGATGCGGGCTCGATCACTCCGAAAGGTGGCAATGTGAGCACCCGCATTCCCGACAGTGAGGAGATCTGGATCACACCAACGCAGATGTTCAAGGGTGCGCTGACCGAGGAAAGTCTGATCAGGGTCAACTTGCAAGGTATGAAACTGGAAGGGCGAGACAGGCCGTCGGTGGAGATGCCGATGCATCTGTTGGTCTATCGCACCAGGGAGGACGTGGGTGCCGTTGTCCATACCCACGCACCGATGGCGACCGTATTGGGGTTATTTGGTGACCCAATACCACCGCTGACCATCGAGGCCGTCGCCCTCAGTGACGCGCCGGTAGTCCCCTTTCTACTGTCAGGAACCAAGGAGCAGTGCCAGTCGGTGGTGGACGCGCTGGGGGACGGCTCGGCCGTGCTGTTGCAGAATCACGGCCTGCTCACGGTGGGTGACGACCTGCGAGACGCGGTCACCAGGGCTCAGCAGTTGGAGTTCGCAGCTCGTACGGTGGTCGTGTGTCGCCTTCTGAGGGGGGAGCCAACTCTTATCCCTGAGAAGCTGGCTGAGTTCTTGAAGAAGATAGTAGCCTAGTGCGGCGTTCCGCACGACTGCGTCCTAAGTGAAGGGTTGCCTGGTTCCTTGGAGGCAGACTGAGTCAGGCAAACATGGCTTGCAAGTCGGGACCCTCGAGGGTCTCCACCTCGATCAACCGCTGGGCCAGCTTCACTAGCTTGTCCTTGTTCTCGCTCAACACGCGCAGTGCTGTCTCATGAGCCTGGTTGATCAGGCGACGTACCTCTTCGTCTATGACCTTGGCGACCTCTTCGCTGTAGTTCCGTTGCTCACCGATTTCCCGACCCAGGAAGACCAACTCGTCCTTGCGCCCGAAGGTCAATGGCCCCAGCTTGTCGCTCATCCCGTATTCGGTGACCATCTTTCTAGCCAACCGTGTAGCCCGCTCTAGGTCGTTGCTGGCCCCCGTGGTTATGTCGTCGAAGATGAGCTCCTCAGCCGCTCGCCCTCCCAGCAGCCCAGCTAACTCGTCCTCGAACCTCGAGCGCTGCATGAGGTACCGATCATCCTCAGGGAGGGGCATGGTATAGCCCAGGGCCATGCCCCGCGATACGATGGATACCTTGTGGACCGGGTCACACCCCGGCAGCGACGCCATTACCAGCGCGTGCCCTGCCTCGTGGTGCGCGATTATCTCCTTCTCCTCGTCCCTGATCAGGCGGCTCTTTCGCTCGGGCCCAGCGATGACTCTCTCCACGGCCTCTTGGAGTTCCTCCATGCCGACTGATTTCTTGTCACGCCGCGCGGCCAGAATGGCTGCCTCGTTGAGCAGATTCTCTATGTCTGCCCCCGAGAAACCCGGGGTCTGCTTGGCTATCACTTTTAGGTTCACTTCTTCGGCGAGGGGCTTGCCCTTGGCGTGAATCTTGAGAATGTCGTGGCGGCCGCTCATGTCTGGGAGATCCAAGATCACTCTGCGATCAAAACGCCCAGGCCGCAGCAACGCCGGGTCCAGGATATCGGGACGGTTAGTGGCCGCCATGACGATGACGTTGGTGTCGGTGTCAAAACCGTCCATTTCCACCAGTATCTGGTTCAAGGTTTGCTCTCGCTCGTCGTGGCTCCCACCAAGCCCAGCTCCTCGGTGGCGTCCGACCGCGTCTATCTCGTCCACGAACACTATGCAGGGTGAGTTACGCTTGGCTTGCTCGAAGAGGTCTCTCACCCGGGAGGCCCCGACGCCAACGAACATCTCCACGAATTCGGAGCCGCTGATGGAGAAGAAGGGCACCTCGGCCTCACCGGCCACCGCGCGTGCCATCAAGGTCTTGCCGCATCCTGGAGGGCCCAGCATCAGCACACCCTTGGGGATGCGAGCTCCCAGCGCGCTGAACTTCTCGGGCTCTTGCAGGAACTCCACCACTTCTTCTAGTTCCTGCTTAGCCTCCAGCACGCCTGCCACGTCGTCGAAGGTGACGGTCGGCTGGTCTCCGGTAAACATGCGGGCGCGGCTCTTGCCGAAGGATAGAGCCTGGCTGTTGCCGGACTGAGCTTGGCGCATCATGAATAACAGTAAGCCACCGATGAGTAGCAGCGGCAGAAAGGACGATAGGATGGCAAGCCAGCCGCCCCACTCACTGGGCGTTTGCACCTCAATGGTGATGTCATTCAGCATCTCCTGCGTCACACCCAGATTGGTGAGAACGTCGGTGATGTCGGCCCCAGGCTCTTTGCGCGATACCACCTCCACGCCACTGGTGCGGGTGATTGTCAAATCATCGCCGGAAACCAGGATCTTGCTGACCCTGCCCTCCCGCACGTCTTTGGCCACGGTGGTGATGGGCACTGAGGTCGGGCCAGTAGAGGCACTGTAGACATTGTAGAAAAGGGCGACAACGATCACGACGATGATCAGGTATATCAGCCCATTACGGACCCATCTCGAACTCACTATTGATCCTCCAAAGATAGGGACTGCCTAAGCTGCGTGAAACGCCACTTCAGCAGGTCCTCTGCACGCGAAGAGCAGCAACAGTATTATAACACAAAACGCCACGAAAAGCTAGTGCACGCATCTTTTCTCCACATGAGACTGGAGAGGACGGACTCCGAGCAGGTTTCCCAGCGACTGGCGCCCTGTGGCACCTAAAGGCCTTCTTGGAAGGGGCAGCGGCCGACCCGCTCCTAATCTTCGGGCGGAAGTCTCAGTACTCTAGGCGAAGTATCTCAAGAAAACTGTGACCCACAGAGGTATCAGGCCCAACACGGCCATGAATGCTATCATGCCCACCAGACAGCCCACCCAGTCGAGCCCTGCATTTTGTCCCGCGGCAGGGGAAGGAGTCATCATCGCGCCCATGGCGCGCCGGTGGGCCTCCATCTCCTGTTGCGTCAGGGCATCAGGTGGAACTGGTCGTTCCTCCTCCGCTCTGATGCGCTCGACAAGCTCGAGGCTGCCACTTTGACGGCGGTAGGTCTCCAAGGCTTCTTTCAAAGCCCCGCCTGTTCGGTAGCGGTCTCTCGAAGCCTTGGCCAGGGCTCGGTGAACCACCACGCTCAAAGATCGTGGCACCTGAGGATTGATGGATTCAAGCGGTTCGGGCTTCTCCCTGACGTGCTTGTCCGCAACTGCCGAGAAGCTCTCTCCCACGAAGGGCGGATGCCCGGTGAGCATCTCGTACAGGATCACTCCCAGGGTGTAGACATCGGAGGCGGGAACAGGTCTGCGGCCCATGGCTTGCTCCGGCGAGAGGTAGAGGGCCGCATATCGGGAAGGGGATTCCTCGCCTGCTGGGGCAGGAGGGGGTGTGGCCACGACGCTGAAATCGGACACTTTGACCTGTTGGTCGGTCGTCACCAAGATATCACGAGGAGTGAGGCTGCCGTGGATGTAGCCTGCCTGGTGAGCGGCACCCAGGGCAGAACTCACCGGGATGGTGATGTCGAGGGCTCTTTCCGGGCCTAGGAGACCTTCCGATGCGACGAGCGACTCGAGGTTCTGTCCTTCGATGTACTCAGTCACAATGTAGTGGAGATCTCTGTCGGTGCCGATGTCGTAGATAGCGACGATATTGGGATGGGACAGCGCAGCAATGGCCTGAGCAGCGTCTTTGAAGCGATCCACGAACTCTTCCTCGAGGGCGTACCGCTCCCGCAGCACCTTTACCGCCACCATTCGGTTCAACGAGGTGTCATGAGCTTTGTAGGTCACGGTTCTCTCACCGCGACCTATCTCAGCCAGATAGCGATAGCGGCTTTTCAGCAGGATCTCGGTCATGTCTCTCCGTCAATCGGGTGATGATCTCCTCTCTCAGGCCCATTTTATCCTGTTGGTGGCCGTTTGTCAACGCCTTCTTCGGTGCTGGGGTTGTCAAAGGAACGAGATGGGCTATAATCTTGAGAGAGACATGTGTGATGGATGACAGGTTGGATCGCTTCGTGGCCAAGGTTGAGGAACAGTTGACCAATACCGATGAGACTACCGCCAATCCGGTCCTCATCATGCTCAGCGGACTGCCTGGGACCGGCAAGTCTTGCCTGGCCCAGAGTTTGGTTGAGATCTTGCCTTTCGTCATCATCGAGAGCGACCAGGTACGCAAGCTACTCTTCTCCAAACCTCGGTACACGCAAGAGGAAAGCTACTGGGTGCACCGTACTTGCCACGCCTTGATGGCTAAGCTTCTGAGAAAGGGTGTGCGTGTCATATACGATGCCACCAATCTGCACGAGCGCCACCGGGAACTGGTGTATCGGCTGGCTGACAAGGAGGGAGCCAATCTGCTAGTTGTCAAGGCAGTGGCACCGGAGGGGGTGGCGTCGGAGCGGCTGAGGGGGCGACACGAAGAGAGCGAGGATGATCGCGATGTCTCAGACGCCGATTGGAGGGTCTACGAGCGCATGGCTCGGAGGGCTGAACCCATTGGCCGCAACCATGTGGTTGTTGATACGAGTCAGGACTTGAAGCCGGCTGTCACGAAGCTGCTACGGTTGATCCGGGCATAGCAGGGATCTTGGGGTGAAGTACTTCACTGTTCTTCTGATCTTCGTTCCTATCAGCATTATTGCCGCTCTGCTTGGTTGGGACCAGCGGTTGCTGTTCTTCACCTCCGCTCTGGGCATAGTGCCACTGGCCTGGATTCTGGGGAAGGCGACTGAGGAGTTGACTGCTCATACCAGCTCTCGGGTGGGAGGTCTGCTCAACGCCACGCTGGGCAACGCCGCCGAGCTGATCATCACAATCTTCGCTATCCGCGAGGGTTTGCTTGAGTTAGTTTTGGCTTCCATCACTGGATCCATTATAGGCAATATCCTATTGGTGCTGGGGCTCAGCCTGCTTCTGGGCGGGCTGCGCAACGGAGTACAGCGTTTCAATCGGTCCGAAGCGGGGCTCAACGCTACGATGATGACCCTGGCCATCATCGCGTTGCTCATCCCCTCTATCTTCGGCCACGCCATCGAGATCGAAGATCATGCGGCAGTGGAGTGGCTCAGTCTGGGTGCGGCGGTGGTGATGATAGGCATCTACGTCCTTAGCCTTGTCTACTCCTTTTCCTCTGTCAGCAGCCAGGCGTCGGGTACGGGGCATTCGGTGGCCTCGTGGTCGCTGCGAAGGGCTGTGGTGACGCTTGCGGCGGCTACCATCTTCGTGGCTTGGCTCAGCCAGATCTTGGTGTCTGCGGTGGAGCCAGTAGTCGAGTCGTTGGGTATTACGGAGTTCTTCCTGGGGGTGATTCTCATCCCCTTGGTGGGCAACGTAGCCGAGCACCTGGTGGCGGTGCAGGCCGCTTGGAAGAACAACATGGATCTCAGCCTGGCAATTTGCTTTGGCTCCAGTATGCAGATTGCCCTTTTCGTGGCCCCCTTGTTGATCTTCGTCAGCCTGGCGATGGGTCATCCCCTCACTTTCCTCTTCAACCAGTTCGAGCTGCTAGCATTGGTGGCTGCTGTGGGCATCGCCGGACTCATATCTCTGGATGGGGAATCAAACTGGCTGGAGGGTGCACAACTCTTGGCGGTTTACCTCATCGTCGCTCTTGCGTTTTTCTTCCTACCGACGTGAGCGAAAGACCCACAACTAGAGCGGTCTCGCAGCTGTGGGTCTCTGGTGGCAAGTGAGATCCTGGGCGACGGGCGGGAGTCCCGCCTGTCACCGCGTACCAAGGGTCACGTTGAGCGTAACCTCCTCTTGCTCTCTAACGACGGTTATTTGGACACTCTCTCCCGGATCGAAGCGCATCAAGATAGTGACCAAGTTGTTGTCTTCGTCAATAGCCTGATCGTCAATGGTGGTGAGGATGTCACCTTGTTGCAGACCTCCTGTGTCGGCTGGACTACCGGGCTGCACGTCTTGCACGTAGGCTCCAAACTGCACCGGCAAGTTGTAGGCGGACGCCACTCGAGGCGTGATGGGCACCCATTCCACCCCGAGATAGGGCCTCCGCACATGTCCGTGTTCGATTAGCTGCTGCGTTACTTCCTCAACGACGTTGCTGGGGATGGCGAACCCCAAGCCCTCCGCCACTGGGGCGCCAGCCCCGGTGCCGCGCACGATGGCGCTGTTGATCCCTATTACCTGACCCAGCGCATTCACCAGAGGGCCGCCGCTGTTGCCCTGATTGATGGCCGCATCGGTCTGGATCAGTCCCTCCATGGTCAGCCCTCCTCCGAGCTCCAGACGGCGGTCCAACGCGCTCACCACACCCACTGTGACAGTGCCCTTGAAATCGCCCAGAGGACTACCTATGGCGATGACAGGTTCCCCTGGCTGCAGGGTTGCCGAGTCTCCCAGCTCCGCTGTCGCCGGAACGCTTCCTTCCACGCGTATGACTGCCAAGTCGGAGAAGGCATCAGCACCGATGAGAGTTGCGGGGACCTTCGTGTCGTCGGCGAAGATCACCTCGAGACTGCGGCTGTTCTCCACGACGTGGTTGTTGGTGACTATGTATCCTTGCTCGTCGATGATCACGCCCGACCCAGAGGCTTGAGGCTCAAGGATCTGCCCAAAGAATCCCCTCTGGGGAGGCAGAGTGTTGATCACCGTCACGACAGCGGGCTTCGCTTTCGCGACCGCGGAGATGATCACTGACTGCTCAGTCAGAGTCAGGTATGTAGGTGCGGGAGCCACTCCGACGTCAGGAGCGGCCGAGACAGTCGGCAGTTGGTAACTCGCGACGATGTAGCCTGCCAGTCCGCCCACCACCGCGCTGCCAACCGTCCCGAACAGAAGGGCTATTATCATCGCGACGATGATGAGCGCAGGCCTCAACCCATTGCTTTTGTTGTTCATGATTCACCTCGTCAGACTTGACTTTATCCTTCTTGGCGGCGCACAGGATAGCCAGGGCACCTCTGCCGAGGTCAATCCCAGGGGCCTCCTGTGTGCGGCACGATTCGTATTCCAGCTCCTACGTTCCGGTAGAATACGCCTAGATAGGCGACCACGTTGCCTTCGTCGTCTCTATTCGTGCCCAATGTGACGTCGATCTCGAATACCTCAATCTTCTCTCCGGGCCGTACCACCGTCAAGACTACTTCGTGTTCAGGGTCACGCTCACGTATCAACTCTGATAACCCTTGACGTTGGTCAAACGCCCTATTGTCGAGAGCGATGATGACATCTCCCTTCTCGACACCCGCCTCATCTGCAGGCCCACTCGGCACCACCTCGGTGACGAGGGCTCCACGCAATTGTGCGGACAGAGGTCCGGGTATCTGCTCAGGTGCCCACTCCCAGGGGGCAGGGACCTGTGGCCATTCTTCCTCCCAGTGCTCTTGCGCGGAGGCGCAAGTTCCTCCCAAGGCTGTGGGAGGGCGGCACGAGCTGCCTGACGACCGCCCAGGTAGCCGACAATGCCGCCAGCCATACCTCCAGCCAGGACGGCCAGGAAACATGCTGCCAGCACCGCCAATGCTATTCCAAATCCGATAAGTGGTTTGTTCATCCGAATTCTCCTTGCCAAGCAAGTCATCTATCTCCAAATACAGTTATACCACAAATAAGCTCGGCTGAGACTCAGACAATGACATAGGTCGAAGACCATACCTGCACGCAGTGGGCGCCCCGATTCTGTGCGCCGACTCCCACGGAGTCAGTGCTGCTCGATGTCCCGTGCGTACCAGCATGGCTATCAAGGATATGAGAAGCAGGCGGTAGACCATGGCAAGATGTGAGCTTGGTGATTCCACCGTGATGTCACACCGCGTTCGTGAGAGGGGTTCCCGACTCAGAGCATCAATCTGCGGCGCAGGTCCCACATAGCCAGCAATCCCACACCAATGGGCAACCAGAAGGCGATGAAGCGAAACAGCAGTGTGGTCACCACGACGATACTGGCCGGCACCCCCAGACTGGTGTAGGCTGCACTCAGTGAGAGCTCCGTCACGCCTATGCCCTCGGGCATGAGCAGAAGGCTGACCACATAGTTTGTGATTACATAGCCCACCACCAAGACATCCAGTCTGATGGGGAAGCCGAGGGCATGAAAGACAAAGTACAGGCACAAGATGTCAGAGAAGAGGGTCATCACGCCGTACAGAAATGCCTTTGCGGTCTCCAGGGGTTTGTTTCGAGCTACATCCACGGCTTCGTAGAGGTTCTTGACAGTGCGCAACAACTCCTTGGGATCGTATGCGCTTCGCCTGGCGAACTTGCTGATGGGTGCGTCCACGAGTTTGACGAGCCCGGCCAGGAACCGCTTCAGTTGGCGGGGGTGTCTGTATAAGGCGACGGCAAGAGCCATTAAGGCCAGCATCACGCTCAGCATCGCCGTGCCGACCAGCAACTGGGTCATTCCCAGGAGTTCACGACTGAGCATGTACAGAAGGCCCATGGTGAAGGTGCTCAGGAGGATGACTCCGGTCATCAGGTTCTGGAGGGTAAGGACGATAGCCAGGCTGCCAAAGGAGAGGCCATGCTTGTCGAAGAAGCGGTACCGCACATAGATACCAGCCGTCCCTCCCGCGGAGACGATGCGGTTTGTTGAGCCTGCAGCAAACATGAGTTCTACGAAAGGCCACAGCGGGATGTGGTGTCCGAGGAAGTGGAGCAACTTCTGGGTATATAGAGCCACGGCAAGGTAGCGGAGGGATTCCGCTATTACCGCAAGAATGATGAATTCGGTTCTTGCTGCGCCTATCAGCGCCAGTGCCTCGCGCTCGCCGACGAGCCTCATCATGAGCAGGGCGACTCCCACTCCGACAAGGACCATCAGCAGGAGCTTCTTGTAGTCAATCCCTAGCGGTGCCTCCAACTCCTCGCGGGCTCTAGCGGTTCCGCGCGCCACACACTCCCCCTATAGCCAGCCTTCTCGTTTGAAGTAGGCCAACATCCCAACCACGATGGCGACCATGACGCCGATGATGATGACGAAGGACAGGGGATGATTGGCCAGCGGGAGTCGGCCAAGATTCATGCCATAGATGCCGGAGATCACCGATAGAGGCAGCATGATCACAGAGAAGATGGTCAGGATCTTCATTACCTCGTTGGTGCGGTGGGATGTGAGCGATTCCAGGGTCTCGTTGAGTCCCTCGACAACGTCCCACAGATCCTCCAGACGCTCCCATATCTGTACGATGTGGTCGGAGACGTCTCCCCAGTAGACGTCTAGATCTCCCTTGAGGAAGTCCCAGTCTTTGCGCTCCAGACTGGCTACAACCTTCATTTGGGGTTTGATCGTTCGCCGGAAGTTGATCAGGTTTCGTCGCACGATGGAGATATCCTTGACGATTTCCTTGGCGCTGGCATCGAAGACCCTCTCGTCGATACCTTCGATGTTCTGATTCTCCTTGTCCAGAATGGGAAAACAGTAGTCAACCAGGTCATCAATGAGCATGTAGAGCAGGTAGTACGAACCCCGGGCCATGAACTGACGTCTGATACCCTCGTCTTTCTGGCTGTTGTCGAAGTCTTCGATCAGGGGTCTCAGTGTACCGTCGCTGACAGTAACCAAGAAGCCACGACCAACGAAGATGTCCACCTCGCCTCGCCCAAGCCTCCTGGTTACCTTGTCGAAGACCGGAAAGTGCATGACCACGAAGAGATAATTCTCATACTCATCGATCTTAGGCCTCTCGGTCTTGCTGAGACAGTCCTCCAGGTCGAGGCGGTGGAAGAACGGATAGTGCTCGCGAAGGTGTTCGATATCCTCGGGTGTGGGCTTCCGTATGTCGGTCCACGTGATGTCGTTGTGGGACAGAGTCTGGATGCTCATTCTCACTTCCTCTCCGGCGGCAGCGGCCAGTTGCCGAAATGCCTGCTTCGATGGGAAATGGCCGCTGTCCATTATACTTCCTCGATTTGTGAGTGGCAAGCAGCTTGCTGCTACACGGTGTTCCCTGGCCTGACGCGACAGCAGCACTTGGGCCCTGTCACGTAGCGTCCGAGCGTGTTCAGACCCCTCTCGGTCCCGGTTGGTGATTCGGAGCATAGGGGCGTGCGGAGGGGGGACGCCTGGGACATGGTGCCGTAAGCCACAAATGGCATGTATCTGGCGAGCCTGTGGGGTTTGGGGCCCCGTTGAGTGGCACGGGGTTGACAGGGGCGCTGAGTTCTGCCAGTGCTACCAGGACTCAGGCAGTCTGTCGTGCCGCTGAATCTGCAATCTGGCCCAGCCTGGAAACCTGTTCCCCCCCACCTGTTGGGGTGACGGCGTATTGGAAAGTACTATCTGGATTGAGGAAGCGTGCGGGGAGCATCATGGCGCCAGCAGACGGCGATGAGCTTTTCACCGGGTCCGATGAACAGGTCGGGCGTGCGCTGAACAGCGATGTTCGCGTGGCGACACGGTTGCGGAGTTCACGTGGCCTCGTGGCAGGGATGTCACATCCTCGGGGGCTCTCGCTACTTGACTGCTGTGAAACTACGTTTTATAATTGCAGAGCCCGCGGCAGGTGCTCCGGCACTTCGTCGTGGTCCTCGGAGTGCGCTCCCTGGACGAGGACGGCGGCATAGGGGCGGCCGCAGGAATTGTCCTTGGCACGACGGAGTTGCTTGACCTGTCCGCCAAACCGGGCGAGCCACTTGGCCTCAGAGGGTGGACCGACAGGATGGAGGGTGTGGCCATGAAGGAGAAGAAGGTCCGAGATGTGGTTCTCGAATCCGGTATTTCTGTGAAGCCGATCTATGGCCCTGAGGATGTGGCTGACATCGACTACGCCAGCGACATCGGGGAGCCGGGTACCTATCCTTTCACCCGCGGCATCCACAAGCACATGTACAGGTATCGTCCCTGGACCATGCGCCAATACGCCGGCTTCGGTACCCCCCAGCAGAGCAATCAGCGTTTCAAGTATCTCATTGAGCACGGACAGAACGCCCTCAATGTGGCTTTCGATCTACCCTCTCAAATGGGTCTAGATTCCGACGATCCCCTTGCCTGGGGTGAAGTGGGCCGGGTGGGGATGGCGGTGGACACCCTGCATGACATGGCGATGGCCTTCGAAGGCATCCCCGTGGACAAGATCAGCGTCAGCCTGACCATCAACGGCGTGGCCGCCATCATGATGGCCATGTACTTCGTGGTGGCTGAGAAGCAGGGAGTCCCTCTGAATAGGTTGAGGGGCACGGCTCAAAATGACATCCTCAAGGAGTACATTGGGCGGGGAACTTGGATTTTTCCTGTGGAGCCCTCCATTCGTCTCATTGGCGACACCATCGAGTTCTGCGCGGAAAACGTGCCCTACTACTATCCCGTCAGCGTGTGCGGATATCACATCCGTGAGTCGGGAGCCAATCCGGTTCAGGAGATCGCCTATGCTTATGCCATCGCCTCGGCCTATGTCGAGCATGTGCGGGAACGGGGCGTGGATGTGGACGACTTCGTGGCTCGTCTTTCCTTCAATTTCGACATCTGGGGCAACATCTTCGAACAGGTGGCCAAGTTCCGCGCCGCACGTCGTCTGTGGGCGAAGATAGTACGGGAGAGGTTCGGAGCTACCAATCCCAAGGCCATGCAGATGAAGATGATCGCCGGGGGTGGCGGTGGGGGCCTGACTATCGAGCAACCTGAGAACAACATCGTGCGCGGCGCCTACTATGCCCTCGTGTCGGCCCTTAGTGGCACCCAGACGATGGCTTTGTGTACGTATGACGAAGCTTACACCATACCGACGGAGAAAGCAGCCCTCATCGGCCTCCGCACTATGCAACTCCTGGTGGAGGAGATGGGGGTGTGTGACACGGTGGATCCCCTGGCCGGCTCGTACTACATCGAGCGCCTGACCGCTGATCTAGAGGAGAAGATCGTGGCAGAGATGGAGAAGGTGGAGCAAGTGGGGGGCATCGTCAAAGCAATCAGTGAGGGTCACATCCAGCGTGAGGTTGCGCGCCAAGCATACCTCTATGAGCAGGGCATCCAGAAAGGGGAGATCGTCAAGGTCGGCGTGAACAAATACCGTATCGAGGAAGAGGAGCGGGATGTCGAACTCCACGAATATAGGCCAGAGCAAGCGGAGAAGAAGCTTCGGCGCTTGAACGAGATCAGGTCTCAGCGCGATGGGGCTAAAGTGATTGAGGCTTTGGAGAACTTGCGGCGAGCGGCTGAAGGAACAGACAACCTGATGCCGTACATCATGGAAGCCGTGCGGGCCTATGCCACCGTCGGGGAGATGACGCAGGTTCTCAAGGATGTTTTCGGGGAGTTTAGGGAGCCGGTCGGGCTATGAATTGGCGAGGCCAGCTTGGACCAAGCCAGCTCACCGATAAGAGAGGGGGCTGACAGACTGTTGCTGTCAGGAGTACGCATCGTGGACCTGACCCACATTCTCGCGGGGCCGTTCGGGTCCATGCTGTTGGATGACCTCGGAGCAGAGGTCATCAAGATCGAGAATCCTCAAGGGGGGGATCCGACCAGACGGGTAGGGCCGCCGTTCGTCGAAGGAGAGAGCGGCTATTTCATGAGCATCAACCGCCACAAGCGGAGCGTGGCGCTGGATCTTCGCCAGGCAGAAGGCCGCCAGGTTCTCTGCAGTCCGATCAACACTTTGGACCGCGTCTTCTCCGAGCCGCAGGTGGCTGCCCGCAACATGGTAGTGGAGGTGGATCACCCGACAGTTGGCCGTCTGCTCTCCATAGGGAATCCCGTGAAGACCTCTACACAGGGTGAGGCATCCTTGCGACCCGCGCCCTTGTGTGGCGAGCACACTGACGAAGTGTTGAGGGAGATCTTGCGATATCCGCCCAGCCGGATCGCAGCACTGCGTGACAAGGGCGTCATCGGCTAGGCACGTGGTTTCACCGGCGAACTCAATGAAAAGGCATCTCTCACCCTCCCAAGGAGGGAGATGCAGTCACGGACTGGAGGATGGAAAAGTATGCGTATCGGTATTGACGTTGGAGGGACCTTCACGGACATCGTACTCATAGATGATGCCACTAGAGAGGTACACTACACCAAGGTGCTGACCACTCACGATGACCTGGCCAGGGGTGTCATCGCTGGCATCGACAAGATGCTGGAGATGGTGAGCGCCACTTTCGACAAGGTAGACTACACGGTGCATGGTACGACGATTGGCACCAACGCCCTCATCGAGCGGAAGGGAGCACGTACAGGGCTGATCACTACGCAGGGCATGAGGGATGTCTTGGAGATAGGCCGCATCGAGCGGCCCGCTGCGGGTCTGTATGATATCTTCGTTGACACTCCGATGCCTCTTGTGCCGCGATACCTGCGTCTAGATGTCGAGGAGCGGGTCGGGGTAGACGGGGAGGTGGTCGTTCCCCTTGACGAGGAATCGGCTCGCGAGGCGGTGCGCTTCCTCAAGGACCAGGCGGTGGAATCCATAGCCATCTCTTTTCTCTTCAGCTTTCGGAACCCCACACACGAGGAGCGAGTTCGGGAGCTCTGCCAGAGCATGTTCCCGGAGGCAGCCGTTTCCATATCCTCCGAGATCGCCCCCGAGTTTCGTGAATTTGAGCGTACTTCCACCACGGTCATCAACGCGTATCTGGCTCCGGTCGTTGAGTACTATCTGGACAATCTAGAGGGACAACTTCAAGACCGGTACGGGGACGTAGACCTGCGTATCATGCAAGCCAGCGGTGGCTCCATGACCACGGAGATGGCCAAGTATCGAGCGGTCAACATCGTCAACTCAGGTCCTGCTGGCGGGGCATTGGCGGCTGCCTACGTGGGGCGACTGACGGGCGACGACCAGGTCATCAGCGTGGACATGGGTGGCACGAGTTTCGATGTGGGTGTGATAGACCGTGGTGAACCTCGCGTAGCGCCCGAAAGCCAGTTCGAGGGTTTCCCCGTCAAGATACCCATCCTCGACGTGCAGGCCATCGGCGCGGGTGGCGGGAGCCTAGCCTGGATCGACGAGGGTGGGGCTCTGAATGTAGGGCCTGAGAGCGCCGGGTCGGAGCCTGGACCAGCTTGCTATGGATTGAGTGGGGAGCAACCGACGGTCACCGACGCGAACCTGGTGTTGGGCCGGCTCAATCCCGAGTACTTCCTGGGCGGGGAGATGAAGCTACATCCGGAGTTGGCTGAGGCGGCCATCGTGCAGCACGTGTCCGAACCGTTGGGGGTATCTCTTGAAGAGGCCGCGAGTGGAATAATCCGCGTGGTCAACGCCAATATGGAGAGGGCCATCAGCGTGAATTCGACTGAGAAGGGCTTCGATGTCCGGGAGTTCGCTCTGCTCCCCTTCGGAGGCGCAGGGCCGCTACACGCCGTAGAATTGGCACAGGACTTGGATATGAAAAGGGTGGTTGTCCCTCCCTACGCGGGCACTTTCTCCGCAGTCGGACTTCTGGTGGCGAACACGCGCTACGACTATGCTTCCACAGTCGCCAAGAGCGAGAAGGAGCTGACGCCTGAGGAACTGCTCAAGGAGTTCAAGGAACTGGAGGCTCAGGGCCGGGCTCAACTGAAGGCCCAAAACGTAGCTGAGGATCAGATCGAGATTCTCTGGTCTGCCGATTTGCGGTATGAGGGCCAATCCTATGAGCTCAGCACCCCGGTGCAGCGCAGCGAGGTTCTCACACAGTCCGACATCAAAGAGATCGTGAGCCTTTTCCACGACATGCACCACCGCATCTACGCCTATGGCTCAGTGGATGAGATCGTCGAGTTCATCAACTTGAGAGTAGCGGCCATAGGCAAAGTGCCTGAGGTGTCACTGGCCCACGGCGGGGCCACAGGAGGTGACGCTGGAATCGCACGAAAGGACACTCGTCCGGTTCATTTCCTCAAGGAGGGCTTCATCGACACGGCGATCTACGACCGCGCTCTGCTCCAGCCAGGGCACGTGGTCACCGGCCCGGCTCTGATCGAGGAGATAGCCTCGACCACGGTCATTACTCCAGGCACCGAGGGAACGGTAGACGAGTTTGGCAATGTCATCATCCCTCTGTCATAGGCAGAGAGCGAGTCAATTCTCAATCCAGGAGGTATTCCATGCCCCACAAGGCTGATTCCATTACCATGCAGGTTATCCGCTATGCCATGGAGCAGGCGGCTGATGAGATGGGCCGAACACTGGTCCGCACGGCACGCTCGACGGTCATCAAGGAGATCGAGGATATGACGTGCTCCGTCTTCGACCGTCACGGCAATACCATCGCCCAGGCTCACCATGCTCCTATGCTTCTCACGGGGTTTGAACTTGGGATGCGCGCCCTTGTCGAGAAGTACAAGCCCGAGGATCTCGACCCCGGTGACATGATCATGTTCAACGATCCTTATGCCGGCGGCCAGCATGTCATGGACATGGTGACCTTTGCGCCGGCCCACTACGACGGCGAGTTGATCGGCTTCACTGGTAGCATCGCGCATCACTCAGACATGGGCGGCGCAGTGCCCGGGGGAACGGCCGGCGGACTGACTGAGATCTATCTCGAGGGCCTGCGTTTTCCGATGGTCAAGCTGTACAAGAAAGGTGAGGAGGACCCTGAGCTCTTTGGCATCCTGGAGAACAACATCCGCGTTCCAGACAAGACACTGGGAGACATCCGCGCGCAGGCCTCAGCGGACTTCGTAGGCGTGCAGAGGCTGCGGGACATTTTTGAGAAGTACGGCGTCGATGTAGTGCAGAAGTGTCAGGAGATGCTGCTGGACTATTCGGAGAGCCGCATCCGGGCCGGGTTGAGGAAGATCGCCGACGGCACATACAGCGGTGTGGACTGGATTGACGACGATGGTCTGACTGACGAGCCGATCAGGCTTCAAGTGAACATCCACAAGAAGGGCGATGAGGTCGCTGTTGATTTCGACGGCACGGCGAAGCAGGTGAAGGGCAATATCAACTGCCCCATAGCCACGGTCCACGCCGCCGTGTACTACGCCCTCATTGCCGTGATCGATCCCCACGTGCCGCCGAACTCAGGCTGCTATCGCCCTTTCACCGTCGAGGCTGAGGAGGGGCTCATCGTCAACCCACGGATGCCTGGCGCGGTGGGTGCCCGAACCAATACGTCACAGAAAATCGCTGAGGCGATGATGCTGGCGCTGTCAGAGGCTGTCCCTGATCGTGTTCAAGCCGGCTGTCACGGGCAGATTACCAACTGCGGATTCAGCGGCTACCATCCAAGATCGGGAAAGCGCTTCGTCTTCATCGACATTCAGGGTGGTGGCGCAGGTGCTCGACCCACCAAGGATGGTCGGGATGGTCAGGACTCGCATCTAGCGCGCTTCAAGAACACGCCTATCGAGGCGGTCGAACTGGAGTACCCTGTACGTATCCTGAAATACGAGTTCATTGCCGATTCAGGGGGAGCGGGTAAGTACAGGGGAGGCTTGGCCGTACGCCGAGACATCGAGGTGCTCACAGATGACATGTCACTGGCTCGATATGGCGACCGTCAACGCTTCGGGGCCTTCGGCCTCTTTGGCGGTAAGGAGGGGAGCAAGGGCAAGTTCATCCTCAACCCTGACACGCCCGAGGAACGCCAGCTCAAGTCCAAGGGGCTGGATGTCCTCAACAACGGAGACGTCGTGAGCCTCCGATTGCCAGGTGCCGGGGGCTACGGCGATCCCGTGGAACGTGACCCTGAACTGCTCCTGCAAGATGTCAGAGATGGGAAGGTGACCCTGGAAAGCGCGCGGGACGATTACAAGGTGGTCATAGATCCGGACACTTGGCAGATAGATGAAGAGGCGACCAAGAAGCTCGGGTGACGAGGAAGCATGGAGAACTCGATCCTGGACAACCTAGAATACGATGCGGAGGAAGGGCGTATCACCTTCAAAGACGTGCCGTACATGGTCATCCGGCCGGACACGGTAGTGGACTTCCAGAAGGCGGTAGAAGCTGAGGTGGGCGAGCGCGTGGCTGAGATGATGATGGCTGGCGGTTACACGGGCGGGTCCCGCTCCTCGAGGAGGTACAAGCAGGTCTTCGAATACTCCGACGAGGAGATAGTCGCCTTCATGTGCAGGATGGGAGGCGAGATCGGCTGGGGTAGATTCGAGGTTGAGAAGTTCGACGTGGATGGCAAGGAGTTAGTGATCACAGTCAGGAACTCCCCCTTTGCTGAGGCATACGGCACAGCGGACGAAGGCGTGTGCCACATGATTCGCGGTGTGATGGCAGGGATGGCCGCTGGCATCTTCGGCAGTGACGTCAACTCGGAGGAAACGCTATGCGTGGCCAAGGGGGACGCGTTGTGCCGCTTTGTGCTCAGAGGATGAGTTCGTACCGCTCATGACGAAGCGGCGGCTGCGCGAGCGTTGAGACTTGCTCGACGCGCCTTCTGATGGTATACTTACCAGCGTCTTGCCAGTCGGGTACTGACCATCAGAGTAGATGAAAGGGGGTGATGTCTATCGATCGACGACGGTGGAAGCTTCTTTTCATCAGACCTTAGCCCGAGCTTCAGGGGGTCCCCATCCGCAGCTAGTCCTCAGGTTAGATCGAGATGCTCCTGGAGTCTCCAACGCTAACCCAAAGGAGAGAGAACGATGGAACAGACCAAGTTCATGTTGGGGGAGGAGGATATCCCCACCCACTGGTACAATGTTCAGCCTGACCTGCCCGAGCCCTTGCCACCAGTCCTTCACCCCGCGAGGTTGGACCCTATGACACCGGACGATCTGCTCCCTATCTTCCCCATGGAGTTGATCATGCAGGAAGTGAGTCAGGAGCGGTGGATAGAGATTCCGGAGCCGGTGCGCGATGTGTACAAGCTGTGGCGTCCTACCCCCCTCTATCGGGCCCGTCGTTGGGAGCAGGCCCTGGGCACACCCGCCCGTATCTACTACAAGTGGGAGGGTGTAAGCCCAGCGGGTAGCCACAAGCCCAACACGGCGGTGGCGCAAGCCTACTATAACAAAATGGAGGGGCAAACGCGCATTGCCACCGAGACCGGTGCCGGGCAGTGGGGCAGCGCCCTGTCGTTTGCCTGCAATCTCTTCGACCTGGAATGTAAGGTGTACATGGTGGGGATCAGCTACGACCAGAAGCCCGGTCGGAAGAGCATGATCGAGTCCTGGGGTGGTACAATCGTGCGCAGCCCCAGTCGAGAGACCTCCGTCGGGAAGAAGTATCTGGAAGAAGATCCCAGGCACACAGGCAGCCTCGGGCTAGCCATCAGCGAGGCGGTGGAGGACGCCGTGACCCATGAGGGCAGCAAGTATGCCCTGGGCAGCGTCCTCAACCATGTCTTGATGCACCAAACGGTCATCGGCCAAGAGATGAAGAAGCAGTTCGAGTTGGCGGATGACTATCCGGACATGCTGATCGGCTGCGTCGGTGGCGGCAGCAGCATGGGCGGCTTCTCACTGCCGTGGGTCACGGACAAAATCAAGGATGGGAAAGACCTCCGGTTCATCTGCGTGGAGCCCATGGCCTCTCCTTCCGTGACCAAGGGGTTGTACAAGTATGACTTCGGCGACACGGCCGCAACGGGGCCGGTGGCAAAGATGTATACCTTGGGCCACAGCTTCATCCCTGCGCCCATCCACGCCGGAGGGCTACGATACCACGGCATGGCGCCCATCATCTGCCTGCTCAACGACCTGGGGATCATGGAAACTCTCGCCTTGCACCAGGTCCCTGTGTTTGATGCCGCGGTTAGCTTCACTCGGGCAGAGGGTATCATACCCGCGCCGGAGCCGTCCCATGCCATCAAGGTGGCTATGGACGAGGCCCTCAAGTGTAAGGAGACAGGTGAGGAGAAGGTCATCGCCTTCAACCTCTGCGGGCATGGTCACTTCGATATGGCCGCGTACGACACGTACTTTGCCGGAGACCTGGTGAACTACGAGTACCCCGCCGACAAGGTCGCAGAGGCGCAGAAGGAACTGCCTGAGGTTGCACCAGAGTATCAGTAGAGGCGCACGCCTCTGGAGAGACGCCGCTAGGTGAGTCAGGGAAGGACGAGGATCAGCGTCCTTGTCCTTCCCTTCCAGCCTGTGAGGCTGACGAGAGCTCATGAAACCTACTGATGTTGTCCTGCGCATCGTCCATTCAACAGATGTGATCGGTCACGAGGAGGTAGATCCGAAACGGGTCGAAAGGCTCGCTCAGCGCCTCCAGAGCGATGGCATCCTCAAGAGCCCGCCGGTGGTGGCAGAGGCTGGAGATCAATACGTCGTCCTGGACGGGGCCACCAGGGTAGCGGCGTTGAGAGAGCTTGGAATACGAGACCTCCTGGTCCAGATTGTTGACTACCATGCGCCCAACATCCAGTTGCATGCCTGGTTTCACGCAATCATTGGCATGCCCAGGGATGGATTGGTGAAGGGGATGGAAGACCTCGAAGGGATCGAGGTCAAGTCGATGGACCTGCAACTAGCCCGCAGGGCGCTATCGCTGCGGAGCATCCTCTCTTACCTGGTTTTGCAGGACGGTACTGTCTTGGGCGCCAAGGGAGGGATGAACCTGGAAGCCCAGGTCGCCCTTTTGAACGACATAGTCGATCTCTACAAAGGCCACGCCGAAGTGTACCGCGTAATGACTGACGTAGTAGAGGACTTGTTGGAGGAGTACCCGGATCTGACCGCTGTGGTTGTATTTTCCAGCTACAGTCGTGGGGAGATCATGCGGACATCCCTGAACGGGACGAAGCTGCCCATGGGGGTGACCAGACATACCATCTCTGGCAGAGTGCTGGGGCTCAATGCGGACTTGGTGATGCTGGATTCTGACATACCTTTGGAACAGAAGAACACCTGGCTCGACAGCCTGATCAAGAGGAAGATAAGGGATAGGCGGGTCAGGTTTTATGAGGAGCCAGTTTTCAGATTTGATGAGTGAAGCCGTTGCAGACTCGGCACCGGTGGAGGGTCTCGTCTGCGATTGCCCTCCGTCGCCGAGTCGCTTGCCGGAAGGATTGACGGATTGAGCGAATTGAGACAAGAGGTACTTCTCGGAAACGAGGCCATCGCACGAGGCATCGTAGAGAGTGGATGCCATGTGGTGGCCTCGTATCCAGGTACACCCAGTTCCGAGATCTTGCCTGCGGTCGTGGGGTTCAAGCAGGAACTGGGACTGGACACCCACGTGGAGTGGAGCATCAACGAGAAGGTGGCCTACGAGGTGGCCCTGGCTGCGAGCTACACCGGCAAGAGGGGTGCGGTGATCATGAAACAGGTGGGTCTCAACGTGGCCGCTGACCCACTGATGAGCTCCGCGTACACAGGTGTCAAGGGTGGTTTCGTCGTCATTTCCTGTGACGACCCTGGTCCTCACTCCTCTCAGACGGAGCAAGATACGCGATTCTTCGCCATGTTCGCCAAGGTGCCCGCATTGGATCCTTCCAGCCCGCGAGAGGCTAAGGAGATGGTCAAAGCCGCATTCGAGCTCTCGGAGAAGCACCGTCTTCCGGTCATCTTGCGTCCCGCGATCCGCGTTTCCCACGCCAGACAGAACATCACGTTTGCGCCAGTGCCCCAACTGGAGCGGCTCGCTGATTTCGAGAAGGATCCAGACCGCTGGGCGGCCACGCCTCGCTTCCGCTACGTGCTGCACAAGGAGCTGAATGAAAAGCTGGCCACAATCGAGGAGGAGTTCGAGGCGTCGGAATTCAACGTACTTCACGAAGGCGAAGACAATAGACTGGGTTTCATCGCCGCGGGGACCAGCTATGCGGTACTGACTGACACCTTGCGTGAGTTGAGCCTGGAAGGGCGGTTTCCTATTCTGAGAATCGGGACTCCCCATCCTCTGCCACAGAGCCTGGTGGCTGACTTCGTCTCCGGGTGCGATCAGGTGCTGGTGTTGGAGGAACCCGACGCTGTCATCGAGTTGCAGATCCTGGACAAGAGCAAGGTGCTGGGGCGATACAACGGCGTGGTGCCTTCGGCAGGCGAGCTGACGCCGGAAGTGGTGTATCGAATTCTGGCAGTGCAGATGGAGAAGTTGGGCGTAGATCTGGCTCCCGGGATAGATCCCGGTGAGTTGGCGAAGCTGGTCGCTGGCTTGGAACTCCCGATTCGACGACCACGGTTGTGCCCCGGCTGTGGGCATCGCGCTGCTTTTTTTGCCATGAAGAGGGCTTTGGGCTCGAAAGCGATCTATCCTGGCGACATCGGGTGCTACACTCTGGGTCTGAATCTGAAGGCAGTGGACACCTGTCTCGATATGGGAGGGGCTATCACCATCGCCAGTGGATTGTATCAGGCCTACCACCAAGACAGCGAGGACGTGGCCATCGCCGCTTCCATTGGCGATTCCACTTTCCTGCATGCAGGAGTTCCTGCGTTGGCCAGCGCTGTGCACAACCAGGCTCGCTTTGTGCTGGTCATCCTTGACAACAGTATCACCGCCATGACGGGCATGCAGCCCACGGCAGACTCGGGCATCCTCGCCGACGGCCGGCAGGGCCAAAGGGTAGCCATCAAGGATCTGGTGCGGGCCTGTGGGGTGAGGTTTGTCGAGGAGATGGATCCCTACCGGGTGAACGACTTCGAAACGCTGGTCAAGCGCGCGCGGGAGCATACCCGTCAGCCGGACGGGGCAGTCGCCGTCATCATAGCCAAGCGTCCGTGCGTTCTCTACGATCCCACCCCCCTGCAGGAGAATCCGGTGCGCGTAACCGTGACCGAGGAGTGCGATGGCTGCAAGTACTGTCTGCTTGCCTTCGAGTGTCCGGCTCTGGTGCTGGATGAGGCTCTGAACCGGGTGGTGATTGATCGACGTATCTGTGTCAACTGCGGAGTGTGTATGGAGGCTTGTCCGAAGGGGTGCATCGTTGAGGCGGAGGAGTAAGATGGACTTGAAGATGATCCTAGCTGGTGTGGGAGGACAGGGGGTCCTCTTCGCCACCGGGGTATTCTCCGAGACGGCGCTGGCCCTAGGCTACGATGTGCTGGGCTCGGAAACCCACGGTATGAGCCAGCGAGGAGGGTCCGTCGTCTCGCATCTGAAGATAGACGGCTACGAGAGCCCTCTGATTCGGCAGGGCACGGCTGATGTCCTGCTCTCCTTCGATGAGGATGAGGCGTACCGCACCTTAGCTTTTGTCAGACGCGGGGGGATCTGCTTCGTTAACAGTCCTCATTGCGATTTCTGGGACAACGGGGTGAAGGCGTACCTGACCAATAACGGTATTGCAGCTCACAGCTTTGCAGCCGACGAGATAGCTCTGGAACTGGGCTCTCCGCGGTCCGCCAACCTGGCTCTCATCGGCTATGCTGTGAGCGTGCCGGAGGTGCGCTTCGGCTACAATGAGATCAAGGCCACGATTGAGCGTATCAGCCCGTCAAGATTCAAGGAGGTCAACTTGAGAGCTTTTGAGGGCGGCTACGGGAGGAAACAATGAAGTGGGAGAAGTACCTCTTCCCCGCCTCGATTGAAGAGGCCCTGGCGATGCTGGAAGACCACCAAGGCAGGGCGAGGGTGATTGCTGGCGGGACAGACCTAGTGCCGGAGCTGAAGCGGAGGGAACGCGAGGTGGAGTGCCTGGTGGACATCAGCCGTCTGGAGGAGTTGAAGGGCATCCAGCTTGAAGGAGACGTGATCAGGGTCGGTGCCTCCGTCACACACCAACAGTTGGCGGCCTCTGACCTCATCCGCGAAAGGGCCACTGCGTTGGCTGAGGGTGCGCATGCGGTCGGATCTCCACAGATACGCTACATGGGCACGGTGGGCGGTAATATCGTCAACGCCCAACCCGCTGCGGACACAGCCATTCCCCTGATGGCCTTGGATGCAGAGGCTGAGATCGTGAGCGGTGAGGGATCCCGTTCTCAGCCACTGAAGAGCCTATACGTCAGACCAGGGGAATCCACGGTGGACGCCAGTAGTGAGATCCTCGTAGCTTTGCGCTTTCGGGGCTTGGACGGCAATGAAGGCTCCGCCTTCGCTCGGTTGGCAAAGCGAAAGGCTCTGGCGCTGCCCATCTTGAACGCGGCGGTGGTAGCCAGCTTGAACGGAGCTGGAACGGCCTTCGAAGAGGTGAGATTGGCCCTCGGCCCCGTGGCTCTCATACCGTTCCGTGCTCGAAAGGCCGAGGAGGCTCTGCGGGGAAAGGCGATCGAGACAGAGGCCATCGCTTCCGCGTTGGAGATAGCGAGCGAGGAGGCACAGCCGCGAAGCAACCCTTTGCGGGCCACACGAGAGTATCGCCAAGAGATGGTTAGGGTCTTGCTGAGGCGTGCCCTCCAGAGGGCCGTGGAGTCCGCACAGTCGTGAGAAAAGGAGGCAGATGGAACTCGAGGGAGCACGAGCTATGGTATCTTTGACTATGACTTTGAATGGCGAGGAGGTCACGATAGAGGTCAGGCCCGACGCGTTGCTGGTGGATGTGCTGCGCGATCAACTGGAGCTAACGGGAACCAAGGAGGCGTGTGGGGAGGGTGAGTGTGGAGCCTGCACTGTGCTGCTGGACGGAGAACCGGTGACCTCTTGTCTGGTGCCGGCCCTGAAGGCTCAGGGGCGCGAGGTAATGACAGTAGAGGGCCTGGCCTCCGGCGGGGAACTGCACCCTCTTCAGAAGGCCTTCATCGAACACGGCGCAGTACAATGCGGGTACTGCACGCCTGGGATGTTGATGTCAGCCAAGGCGTTACTGGACAGAAACCCGCACCCGACCGAGGGGGAGATCAGGCAGGCGATCTCTGGTAACCTCTGCCGCTGCACGGGATACGTGAAGATTGTTGAAGCTATCAAGGCGGCTAGCGAAGACTGACCAGTTTCTGTGGAGGAAGCAGTAATGTCGGAAGAGCTCTTCTATGTAGGAAGGCGAGTGCCCAAGCTAGACGCACCGGCCAAGGTCACTGGCCAAGTCGTATACGGCCATGACATGAAGCTACCGCGGATGCTTCACGGCAAGATCCTCAGGAGCGAGCACGCGCACGCTCGCATATTGAACATCGATACCAGCAGGGCGAAGGCGTTGCCTGGAGTGAAGGCCGTGATCACCGCTGAAGACATCCCTGAGATCAAGATCGGTTGGGCGCGTGATCATCCTGTCTTGAAATCGGGCAAAGTCCGTTCCATGCGGGATGAGATTGCTGCGGTGGCGGCCGTTGATGTGGACACCGCGCAAGAGGCTCTAGAACTGATCAAAGTCGAATACGAGGAATTGCCTGGAGTATTCGATCCTGAAGAGGCCATTAAGCCGGGCGCTCCCATCATTCATGAAGAGGCGCCAGACAACATCCAGGAGAAGATGCGGCAGTCCTATTTCCACGGCGATGTGCACCAGGGTTTCGCTGAGTCCGAAGTCGTGATTGAAGATCGTTTGCGGCTGCCCTTCGTTACCCACTGCTGCATGGGCACTTGCTTCTGTCTGGCCAGTTTCAGTCCTTCGGGGGACTTGACAGTCTGGAGTTCGACGCAGATGCCGTTCTTGTACCAGCGCGACCTGAGCATGGCACTGGGGATACCGGCCACCAAGATCAGGGTCATCAAGGCAACGATGGGTGGTGCCTTCGGCAGCAAACTGGACATGTATCCCTTCGAGCCTATCTGCATCCTGCTGGCCCAGAAGACGGGTCGCCCGGTGAGGATTACCTTCACTCGTGAAGAGGAGTTCATCGCATCTCCCACCCGGCAGCCGGTGATCTGTGACATCAAGAGTGGGGCAAAGAAGGATGGCACTCTGATGGCCCGGCAGGTCAGCATGATTCTGGACAATGGCGCGTATAGCTCATGGGGAGCAACGACTCCGCTTGTCATGATGCAGAGCATCTCTTCCCTCTATCGCGTTCCCAACGTCAAGTATGACGTAGTGGTGGCCTACACCAACAACCCCTACAGCGGCGCAATGAGGGGGTACGGAAACCCTCAGGCCACTTTCGTGATCGAGTGCCACATGGACATGCTGGCCCACGAACTGGGTATGGACCCCATGCAGTTCCGGCTGAAGAACGCTAACCAACCCGGCGATGTGACCGGCCAGGGGGTGAAGATAACCACCTGTGGCCTTACTGAATGTATCGAGAGGGCAGCCGATAGCGTATCCTGGGTGGAGAAACAGGCCAAGCCGGGGAACCGAGGCGTGGGTATGGCGGCCATGATTCATGTGGGCGGCGGAGCGCGGATCTATCCGTCCGATGGCTGCGGAAGCACGGTGAAAGTGGATGACTATGGCAAGGTCACCCTGGTTACTGGCTCCACCGACATGGGACAGGGATCGGAGACGGTCTTGGCCCAGATCGTGGCCGAGGAGTTGGGAGTCCCGGTCGAGAATGTCACCGTGATCAATACCGACACTGACATCACACCCTGGGACGTGGGAGCCCACGCCAGCCGCACCACTTTCATAGCTGGCAACTCGGCTCGCTTGGCCGCGGCCGATGCCAAGGGACAGATCTTGGAGGCGGCGGCCCAGAACATAGGCGAGGATGTGGAAGACCTGGATATGAAGGACGGCAAGATCTTCCGCAAGGGAGAGCCTGAGGAATGGATTCCCTTCGCCAAGATGGTGCGCAGCAAGCACTTCCGCCCCGATGGGGACGTGATCTTGGCCAAGGGTTGGTACGAGCCTCCCACAGAGAGACAGGACAAAGAGTTCCGCGGCAACATCTCGGCTACCTATGGTTTCGCTGCTCAAGCAGTTGAGGTCGAGGTGGACACGGAGACCGGCGAGGTGACGGTGCTGAAGATCGCGGCTGCCCACGATGTAGGACGAGCCATTAATCCCATGGCGGTGGAGGGGCAGATCCATGGCGGAGTGTCCATGGGTCTGGGATATGGGCTCTATGAGGAACTAGTCGTGCAGGAGGGGGAGGTGCTCAACCCCAACTTCGCCGACTATGCGCTGCCTACGGCCCTCGACATGCCTCCCATCGAGTCGATCATCATCGAGACCGATGATCCTGCTGGTCCTTTTGGTGCCAAGGGGATGGCGGAGCCGGCCTGCATACCCACGGCCCCGGCCATTGTCAATGCCGTCTATGATGCGGTCGGGGTGAGGATTAGAGACCTCCCCATCACCCCAGAGAAGGTATTGAATGCTCTGAAGGAGAAGGAGGCGAGATGAAGGAGCTGTTCACCGATATCACGGTACTGAGCATGGAGCAGGCGACCGTCCTGCCGTATCTCACCTACAGATTGGCTGCTGAGGGCATGAGGGTCATCAGGGTGGAACATCCGGAGCGAGGTGATCCCAACCGGCTGGTCGGTACCAATGTCCTCGGAGAGGAGGGGATGGATAGCTACTTTCTACCCAACAACGTGGGTAAGAAGGCCATCACCCTGAACCTGAGAGGCGAGGAAGGGCAGGCGATCTTGCGTGACCTG